>ERZ1066134.10-NODE-10-length-244825-cov-28.700045_pt1 | contig 244825 bp, 229 predicted proteins | sample MGYA00382781_ERZ1066134 | MGnify/ENA primary metagenome ERZ1066134 (study PRJEB33369, sample SAMEA5778364) | biofilm metagenome | biome: Industrial cooling water; feature: Water cooling tower basin; material: Biofilm | place: United Arab Emirates | collected... | reverse complement strand
GAAATTCAATACCCTGAAATTCAATACCCTGAAATTCAATACCCTGAAATTCAATACCCTGAAATCAGTACTCGGCGTAGCAACTGCTTGTTGATCGGCTGAACCATCAAGGCTCTGGCGGGAGTGTTGGCCAATTGTCAGGGCGGCTGTGCCTGGGTTATTCCAAATTACCTCGCCATGCTGTACGGGGTGCTTCGGTGCGGGCAAGGAGTTTGCCTCTAGAAATGACGTAGCGGGCGATCGCCTGTTGGCGGATCGCTTCATACCGATTGCTGGCGTTTAAGATCACCAAATTGGCTGGTTTGCCAATCTCCAGCCCATATTCGGCGGCCAGATTAAGGGTTTTAGCGCCATTCCAGGTCACCATGTCATAGCAGGCATTCATTTCATCCATGCCAGTCATCTGGCAAATATGCAAACCAAGCGAGGCCACGTTCAGCATACTACCGGTGCCCAAGGGATACCACGGATCTTGCACACAGTCGTGGCCAAAGCTGACGTTGGTACCTTGTTGCCACAGTTCTTTGACGCGGGTCACACCTCGCCGCTTGGGGTAAGTATCTGTGCGGCCTTGCAGGGTGATATTAATGAGGGGGTTGGCGACAAAGTTGATTGGGGTGCGCCGCAAAAAGCCCAGGAGTTTCAGGGCGTAGGCATTGTTATAAGAACCAAAGGCGGTAGTGTGGCTGGCGGTGACGCGATTGCCGATATCGCTACGAATGGCGCAGGCGGTAACGACTTCTAAAAAGCGGGATTGGTCATCGTCAATTTCATCACAGTGAATGTCGATCAGGCGATCGTACTTTTGTGCGAGTTCAAAAATTCGCTGAATGGATTTAACCCCGTCTTCGCGGGTCAGTTCGTAATGGGGAATGCCGCCTACGGCATCAGCGCCCATTTCCATTGCAGTTTCTAGCAAGTGGTCGTTTTTGGGGTGGCTGTAAATTCCATCTTGGGGAAAGGCGACGACTTGTAGCGTGATCCAGTCTTTGACCTCATCGCGGACTTCGAGTAAGGCTTGGAGGGCGGTGAGGCTGCTTTCGCTGACATCAGCATGGCTCCGGACGTACAGGACGCCCTGGATCGCTTGTTGTTTTAGGGTTGCGATCGCGCGGGTTTTGACATCTTCAAGGTTGAGATTTTGCTTGCGATCGCGCCAAATTTCAATCCCTTCAAACAAGGTGCCACTTTGGTTCCAGCGGGGTTCACCAGCGGTAAGCGCTGAGTCGAGATGAATGTGGGACTCGACAAAGGGCGGGGTGGCAAGTTGGGAGTGAGCTTCGAGGGTGACTTTTGCCCCACCGCGAATGGCTGGTTCGATCGCGACAATGAGGCCCTGTTTGATTGCAATGTCGGCTTCAATGATAGAGCGATCGGATTTCAAGACCCGACACTCTCGGAGGAGCAAATCGTACATAGGTTTAGACCTTTACTTCGTCTGCGAAACTAGCCCAACGCACAAAATGAAAGGGCCCAGCGATCGAACCCCAAATATGTTCATCGGTTTCTGGGTCGCGCCCCCGGTCGAGACTGATGAACTTCTCGGTATCAATTTCAAATTCACTATCGAGATAGGTGGTGCGGCCTTTCCGCACGACCATGCACCCTTTGCCCGGTTCGACCCAGCCTTTGAAACCGCTGCCTGTCCATTTGACGTGCATATTACAGCCAGGGAGCCGTTCCAGGCGATCGCGAGTCAGGGTTTGTAACCGGGCCAGATCCCGCGAGGCCCCGTAAAACTCCTCGGCATTGTGCAAGGTATAGTTTTCGATTTCGATAAAGTCGGTTTGGGCTAATAGCTTGAGAACCCGGATGCGGTAGGGGTCGTTTAGGTTGTAATCGTAGGCTTGTTCAACGAGGAGGCTAACACCCGCCATCAATTCGGTCGGCAGTGGGCGCATACAAACGCGGATGTGTGCATACAGCGGTGGATTTTCAAACGCTTGTTCTTGGTTGCTAAAGTCAGCGGCCATTAAGCGTGCCAGAGTTGCAATATCCGTTGAATGAGTCATTTCCTGCGGCTAATACTGTAGAAAATTGTAACCCTCATTCTAAGAGGTGTTGCAGTGGAGATGAAATGCAGCGATCGCGGGGAACGGTGCATGGCTGTCGCCCAAGGGAGCAAGGTAGTGTGTCTGGGTTTCTCCTTGCTTATCCCGGCTAAAAACGACCCATTGTGACGGTGGTTAACCTGGTTAGTCTTGGCGGGGCCGACAGAGTAACACGGGACAGGGCGCATAGTGAATGACGTAATCATCCGTGACGCTCAGCCGGGTATTGCGGAGAATGCCCCGTGGTGGTTTGGCGGGTTTGGCCGTTGGTTGGGTATGCCGCCGCACCTGTAAATGGGACAGCAGCGATCGCCGCCGTGAATCGCTCCCCAAAAGAATGAGGTCAACCTGCTGCTCGGCGGCAATTTGGCAGATGATCGGGCCAGGATCCCCAATGCGGGCTAGGGGCTGGATGGGGATGGTGGTATCCGCAAAAGCGGCTTGGGCATGGGCTAGTAAATCGTGGCCTTGTTCTCGCTGGGCTTCTTGCAACGATTGTTCGAGCTGCCAACTGGGCGTTTGCACCGCGACTGGGCCAAACAGATGATTCGCATTCAACGGTGGGCAAATGTATAACAGGGTGACTTGCTGCACGCCCAAGCTCAAGAGTTGGTGGGCGGTGGCGATCGCCCACTGACTGGCTGCCGCCCGACTGACCACAACTAATAGATGCTGGATTGGGGGAATTTGAAGCACAGCCTCAGTGGCTTCCGGGTGGAAGGAAGGCGAACCTGGGCGAGAAATAGAGTTGCGGGCGACCAACACACTACAAGGCGCATACCGGGCGATCGCGGTGGAAACACTCCCCAGCAGCAACTCACGCATACCGCCGCGCCCTCGGTGCCCCACCACAATCAACCCAGCCTCAACCGTGTGGGCATAGCTTAGGATTTCAACGGCAGGTCGCCCCATCCGCACCACGAGTTCCACTGGCATCTGCTCGGGGAGATCGGGCTTGATCAGGGCGGCAAGACTGTCGGGGGAACCGGGGGGGGGACTTGCCCCATTGGCGGTGGCAGAATCTGGGACTGCGCGATCGCCAGTTCCGAGGGTGGCAAGCTGGTTTGTCTCGCGGTTTGCCTTGCCTGCGCTCCGTAAGGTTTGGCCAATTTTCTGCGCCGTAGCTAACCGTTGCCGGGGAAGGACAGACAACACAACCAGGCCCGCAGGCTTGGCCGGGGGTGGATTGGTTGAGGGGAGATTGGTCGGGGCTGCATTGCTAAACGTCTCTTCGCTGTTCGCTAGGCCATTGTTCAGCGGGACGGGCAGCAGCGTTTGGGCGATCGCACAGGCCACTTTCTGAGCTTGCAATGCTCCCGATGAACCATCCGTGGCTAACACGATGGGGGGAAATAGAACTGGAGAAAAAGCTTGAACCATGATGTCTCCGCGCTTACCCCCAATTTATCAAAGAACCTCCGCCAAACGAGGGGGTTTGGGTTGGGCAGTAACATTCTGTAGTGATTGGCTTTGTAGTGATTGGCTGTCGCCCTGGGTGGAAGGTGCCTTTACCATTGAGCCTGGTACTGCCCCGTCTGCGCTCTAGACATTCACCAGAGAAGCGGCGATCGCCCCGCCTGCTGCTACCAACCCACGAATGGGTCTGGGCCGCGTAACCGGGTGGAGGTGGCTGGTATGGCCAGGGAATCCAGGGGCCAACCTAAATCCTTAAGCTTCCTCTTTGGCCAACACCCCATTCAAAAAGATATCGGCTAACCCTTCTGCCATGGCCTGCATTTCCATGCCCGCCGCCCCCGGCGACATCACCGTACTTTGGCTGAACCCCGCCACAGCAAACATACCCAAGAAGACGCGGGCGACCACTTTGGGATCCATTGGCCGATAAACCCCTTGTTCCATCGCCGTTTGAAAAAACGCTTCAGCCACATCCGTCATTTTGGCAATCACGTCAGTTTGGATGCGATCGCGCAAATCGGGATGGAATTGGGCCTCCATAAAGCACACCCGCAACACATCTGCATTTTGGTGCAGATGTAACATCCGTCGCCGCATCACCTGGGCCACTGCTTTGTAACTCCCCATGCCACTCAGTTCCGTCAATAGATCGGTCAAAATATCGATCCAGCCCTGGGTTGCGACTTCGATCAAAATGGCTTTCTTATTGGTGAAATGCCGAAATAGCGTTCCTTCCGCCACGTTGGCTGCTTCGGCTAGGTCGCGGGTGGTGGTGCCGTCGTAGCCCCGCCGCGCAAATAACTTCACGGCTGATTGCAAAATACGGGTGCGGGTTTCTGACTCAGTCGAAGAAAGATAGGACGTGCGCATAGGGAAAGACTCAGAAACAGCGTTGGCAAGTTCCTCAGATTTCGTGAGCGCTGGCTGCCACAGTGGGTTCTGTATTCTGCCGTGGTCAGGGTTGGCAGCGCAGATATCCCAGTCAAGCGAAGGTGCCAGTGCGACGATGGATGGGTTTGGCCGTTGCCCGATAGCTTGCCGAAGTGGGGGAACGGTTAAGGCATAACTCAGATGATGAGCCGTTGTGTGCCTCAATCATAGGCGGACTTTGCCGGAACGCTCATGGATTTCCGAAAAACTGAGGATTTCCCGCCTGTAGGTATATTGACCCTGCTCTATTTTACGAACTTTTACAATTGCTAAATCTCAACTCTAAGCTGATAAAAAGCGATCGCTAGAATGCAGCAAATTTGTCATCGCGATCGCGCACAAAATTGGCAAAGAATAGCGAAAAGCGCGTTTATTTTTGCCTAATTAATCAAACAGAAAAAATAGAATGGTAGCTTTTGATACGGTTTATCGAGAAAAATAAAGGCTAGCTATCGACTTGAGGCGATGTGCCTTATAGTTGCATAAAAATCCGTATTTCTCTGTAATACTTATTGGATCAAAAGTGGGCATGATGATTGTGGTAAAACCGATCTAAATTATTCCGCTTTTCCCCCAATTTTCCTGACCTCAATTCATAGCGTTTGTTATTAGACTATAGGGGCTAGTCATTGATCGCCGTTTTCTGCTTCGAATGCTTGTGAGAGGCTTTCCGAGAAAACGAGTTTACCGACTGTAGCTAGTTAGGAGCGATTGCTCAATATACGTGAGGAATAACATTATGGGAACCTCTCAATACACAACAGATTCCGCTCAAGCCACTCCACTCCTCTGGGTTGCATCTGAAGTGTCTGCCACACCACTCAATTCCAATCTCAGTGCGAAGCAACCATTACCAAAACTAAAATTTGCCCCGCTTGCTCCCCTTCGTCGTTGGCTGGATGGGCTCGAAATTAGCGATCGCAAAATGGCTCAAACATTGGCAGCCGTGATCCCCGCGCAGTGTCCCTTTGAACGTACCGTAACGGTGTTTGGTCGGCCTGTTTTGCACATTCCCCCGTTATGCAAGTTAAACCCCTTCTACGAAGAAGTTGTGGGCTTACGGTTTCGGGCCTTGTGCTACTTGGCAGATGTCTGCGGTGATGATATTTCGTCCTATTGCTAAGGTGGCTGCTGGCTAGCGATCGCGTGGCCTCGGTCTGGGCAAGAGCCACGGTGGGCACTTTGATAGCAGTGATTCTGTAGTCCGCAGGGCGTGTTGGCTCTGGGGACTTTTTGCTGAGGGCGCAATCGCGCGGGGCTTGGTGCAAATCTGGGAGTTAAACGGGGGAGGGCGATCGTCCCAGTTGTTACGTTCCTTCGTAGTCTAGATGTAGGGGCAAAGGGCGTTGTCTGGCCCTCAAAGGTCGCTATAACTATTAGTCTAGAGAGATAATTTTAGGCCCGCGATCGGGTGAGCATACCGACAAAATGTAGTTTAGCGAACATAATTGAACTTTGGTTGCATGGGCTTGCTCCACCTGATCCCGTTCGGTATTCTAATAATTGAAGCTACTAAAGCTTCCCTGGCAGATCAAACAGCCAATGTTCAAAGTTAGTTAAAGAGGTAAAAGCGCTGTTTCAATTCACATCTGTCTCGTCTGATAGCAACAGCATCCACACGAAATCTGATATTTCCTTCGCTGAACTGTAGGGAGCTATGCTACTGATTGTTGAATAATTGGGTGTCAATCAGTGCAACTCTATATACAATGAGCACATTAGAGGAGATCACTCGGAGAGTATACCGTGGGTGCTGTTGTTGATTTTAAAGGGTAGAGGCGAAACCCATAATGGCAATTATTGCTCTAAAAGCTTGGTATTTGGGCGAGTATGAGCCGATTCAAGAGCTAGAAAAGCGGCCCCACGATTTGCGTCTCAGTCGGAATAGTTTATTGAAGTCGGGCCTCCGGGCGGATTTTTTGGAAGACAGCGAAACGGTGCGGGAGTCGGCTTGGTTCCAGCGGTATTTGGAAGGTCAAACCGTTGAGTTTTACATTGAAGGGAGCGGTGGCTACGCGATCGCGAATATCGATTTGCGGAGTCACGAGGTTTACTTCACCAAACAAGAGGTCATGGCCCATTTAGAGCCGACCATTTTCTTGTGTTACCAGACGGCCTTTTCGGCGTCCAGCGAAGCATTGCGGGATGAGTTGCAGGCGATCTTGGAGAAGCTGAATCCCAAATCGCGCATTCCTTTATCCCTGAAAGAATCCCATCGGTTGACGGATGGCCCGGTGCGGTTGGATAGCGCGTTGATGCGTTCGATTCGTCAGAGTTTGTTGTTTATTGCGGATACAACGGCGATCGCGGCGGTACCTGACGATCCCCAGCAGATTATGCCCAGTCCGGCAGTCTGTGTTGAAGTGGGTTATGCCCTGCAATGTAAGCGATCGGAGCAAATTTTGATTGCCCAAATGGAACGGTCAGACCTGCCCGGTCAATTTCCCTTTGATGTGCCCGGACAAAATCGCCTCGTGTTCAAAGATAAAACCCAGTTACGCAAGCTCCTGCCCAACTTAGTGCAAACTCAACTCCAGCGGTTTAGCTTGTTTTGATTGCGACGCGGCAATGGCGCAGGGCACACCTCGGAAGACGGACTGTAACCTGTTACTTTTTAACTTCTTCTGGGCAAAGTGAATGTATCTGGCATTCCTGCTAGATAATGGCAAAGTACAAGAATGCATTTATCTGCTATGACTCAAGCGACTGATGGAGCACCTGGAGAGCAACGCCGGAGCCGTTATGCTCGCACTCCGACGGAGTATGCAGTATTTCTTTTGATTGATGGGGGCCACCGGGAAGAAGTGCGGTTTCCAACGATTCAAGAGTTCCAAAAGTGGTACAGCGGGGAGTTGGTGCCAAAATCAAGCTCCGATGATTTTATTACTGTGCCGATCAAAAATATTCAGGGCGAATACATGGTATTGCGGCCTTCCAAGGTGCTGGGGATTCGCGTGGAACCGGTGTTTAGCTCTAGTGTGGAGCGATTCTAGACGAGGACATGAGTGGACTGGGACGATTCATGGTTAAACGGGCTCTGGTGGGGCTGGTGTTATGGGGCGCTGCCGGGGCCGTTTGGCTGGGAGGGCCGGGGTTTGCCGTGTCGCCAAGGTCTGAAGTAGCTCCGGCTTCGAAGCCGTTGGTGCCAGTGGCAGCGCAGCCAATTTTGGGGTCGCCAGTCTCTTCTTGGGAGGCGGCAGACTTGGTGCGCGATCGCCAATCCCTCTTGGTGGCTGTGGATCATAGCTTGCGTTACCTCCAGACGACGAAGGCTGCCCAGGATTATCGGCAGTATGCGACAACGTTGGGGATTACCCGCGATCGCGTGCGGCGCAGTTTAGTGCGGTTCCGGCAACTGCTCGTCCGAGTGAAATCGGCTGAGGCGTTGAATGCGGCCCTGGCCAAAGAGTTTGTGCTGTATCGGGCGGCTGGGAAGGACGGGCAAGGCACGGTGGGCTTCACGGGATATTTTGAACCCGTCCATGTGGCTAGCCGGGTGCCGACTACGGAATTTCAGTATCCCATTTTTCGGTTGCCGCCCAATTTTACAGGCTGGCCCCAGCCTCACCCCACGCGATCGCAGTTGGAAGGGCTGGATGGGCTGCAATTTAACCAAAGTGCGTTGAAAGGTTCGGCCCTAGCGTGGGTGCGCGATCGCCTCGAAGCCTATCTCATCCAAGTGCAAGGCTCGGCCCGTTTGCAACTGGTGAATGGGGGCACCATGACCGTGGGCTATGCCGGAGCCACCGATTATCCCTACACCAGTATTGGGCGTGAACTGGTCAACGATGGCAAGATTAAGTTGGAGGATCTGACCCTCCCGGCGCTGATGACCTATTTTCAGCAACATCCCGATGACTTGTCAGTCTATCTTCCCCGGAATCAACGCTTTGTTTTTTTTAAGGAAACGCGCGGCAGTGCGGCAACGGGCAGCATTGGGGTGCCTGTAACCCCCACGCGATCGATCGCTACGGATAAAACCCTCTTTCCGGCGGGGGCGCTGGCCTTGCTGCAAACTCAACTGCCCTATGCCAGTGCCAACGGTGCTTTTACCCAACAGGCGGTTCGCCATCTTGCGTTGGATCAAGATACAGGGAGTGCCATCAAGGGGCCAGGACGAGTAGATATTTTTATGGGGACGGGCAAAACCGCTGGCGATCGCGCTGGTTTAATCAACACCACAGGCCAGCTTTATTACCTCTTGCTCAAACCCTAGATAGGCCCAAACCCCAGAAATCTAGAGAGCGTCCCCGTTCCAAGTCTCCAGTTCACCCCCACCGTCCGGCAACCATCAGTCGTCATGACAGCCATCGAACCCCCCTTTGACATCACGCTATTGATCATCCTCACGGTGATCTCTGGCATTGGTGCCCAAGTGCTGGCGGCATTTCTCAATGCGCCTGGTATCGTGTTTTTGCTCGTGTTTGGGATTGTGCTGGGGCCAAGCGGGTTGGGCTTCCTTCATCCCGATCGCCTGGGCATGGGCCTTGATGTGCTGGTGTCCTTGCTGGTTGCCATCATTTTGTTTGAAGGCGGGTTTAACCTGGAATTGCGCGACCTGGGCCGCGTGTCGGGCAGTCTGCGGAACCTGGTAACGGTGGGAACTTTGATCACACTGCTGGGGGCAGGCATGGCCGCGCACTGGCTGAGCGAATTTCCCTGGCCGATCGCGTTTTTATATGGGTCGTTGGTCGTTGTGACTGGCCCCACAGTCATTAATCCGCTCCTGAAACAAGTTCAGGTCGATCGCCGTATTGCCACCTTGCTAGAAGGGGAAGGGGTTTTGATCGATCCCGTCGGTGCAATTTTGGCCGTTGTGGTGCTAAACGTGTTGCTCAATGGCGGGGCAGCCCCCATCGCGATCGCCTCCAGCTTGGCCATCCGGCTGGGGATTGGTGGCGGCATCGGTATTCTGGGGGGCTGGTTGCTGGGCCTCCTCCTCAAACAAGCCAAATTTCTCTCCGACGACCTCAAAGCCCTCGTTGTCCTGGCTGGTTTGTGGGGTCTCTATGGGGCTTCTCAATTCATCCAAAATGAATCGGGCCTGATGGCAACCGTGGCAGCAGGCATCGTCCTTCGCGCCTTCTCATTACCCGAAGAACGACAGCTCAAGCGCTTCAAAGGGCAACTGTCGATTATGGCCGTTTCCGTGCTGTTCATTTTGCTGTCAGCCGACTTGTCGTTGCCTGGGGTATTGGCCCTAGGGTGGGGCGGGGTATTGACCGTGCTGGCGTTAATGTTTGTCGTGCGCCCGTTGAATATTTGGGTGTGCACCTGGAATAGTGGGTTAAACTGGCGGCAAAAACTCTTCCTGTGTTGGATTGCGCCACGGGGCATTGTTTCTGCCTCTGTGGCTTCTTTATTTGCGATTTTGTTGACTCAGCGGGGCATTAACGGGGGCGACTCGATCAAAGCTCTGGTGTTTTTGACCATCATCATGACGGTGTTTTTGCAAGCGTTGACGGCGCAGTGGATGGCCAACTTGCTCCAAATTAATTCCAAGGCAGCGACGGGGGCCGTGATTGTGGGGTGCAATCCCCTGAGTATGTTGGTGGCGCGCTTGTTCAAAGAACGGAATGAACCCGTTGTCTTGATTGATACGGCCCCGGAAGCCCAAGCCCAGGCTGGTCAGGAAGATGTGCCCATTTTTATCAGCAGCGCTCTGGATGTGGATGTGCTGGAACGGGCGGGATTAGCCTCGAAAGGGACATTTTTGGCGATGACGAGTAATGGGGAAGTGAATTTGGTGGTGGCCCAGCGGGCCGCAGAGGAATTTGGCCCTCCTCGTGTATTGGCCATTTTTCCCCGGGATCCCCAAACGAATAATGCGACCAATGCGACAGCGAAGATTCAGCAGGCGTTTTTGCCCCACACGCCGCTCAAAGTCTGGAACGAGTATTTGACAGATGACAGTGTCAAGCTAGGGGAAACGGTTTTTGCGAAAGAAACCCTGGAACTGAAAAAAGAGCGCATTCAAACCTTGATGGATGAAGGGGATTTGGTGCCGTTGTTGGTCGAGCGGGATGGCCAGTTGCAGATTCCGGCGGGGGAAGGGACGTGGCAAGTGGGCGATCGCCTGGTGTATTTGCTCCACTACCCCAAGCCCAAACTCCTCAAAGCATTATCAGGTTCGAGCCAAAATTCTTTGAAACCCGAACCCCTGCCAGAAATTGAGAAAGTTGTGGAAGAAGCCCTGGAAGCGGCGACACCGGCGGTGAGCGAGGGGCCAAAACCCGCCGCAGAACCGGAAAAACCCCGGTATACTCGGGTGCCCATTACGAAGCCAACCTCAGAGTCGGAAGGGGTGTCGGATAGTGGGGCCTGAGGTTGGGACAAGCGCCTGGGGCGATCGCGCGGTGCAGCGCCGGGATCTGGCAGATTGGCCGAGAAGGATCCGGGTTTCTGGCGGGGCAACAGAAAAAGGAGATAACTAAAACGGGGAACTCCCCTGGTGGGCAAAGACAAGGCGGCGATCGCCGTGGGGATGCCTGCTCTAGTGCTCCAGGAGAACGGCCATGACGGGGAAGATTGGGTGGCAACGGGGGTGGTTGATCCTTGCCATTGGTGTATTGGCGGGGTGTCAGGGGCGATCGCCGTCTGCAACGCCTGAGCCAACTCCCACCGCAATCGCGCCAGAGTCGTCTTCAGTGGATGCCCCGCCATCCCCATCGGCTTCTGCCAGGCCGGACATATCAGCATTCCCTACCCCCAATGACGCGGCCCCCAAATGGATTCAACCGGGTGCTGGGCAAACTCAAACCGTGACGACAGCAACGGGCCAGGTGAACGGGTTACAAGTAGAGTTGCGTTTGGGCTTTGGGCAGGTGATGCTTGCCGCAGGGCGCGATCGCGAGATTGAGAGCACGTTTCGGTATAACCGGGCCGATTGGAAGCCCCAAGTGGACTATGGGCGTATGGGCGATCGCGGCCAATTGGTGATCACACAGCCGCAATTTCCCGCCAGTCACGAAAGCTTTGTGATGGAAGGAGACTTTCAGAACGAGTGGCAAGTGGCCCTACCGCCCCGGTTGCCCGTTGACCTGACGATAGATGCGGGCGCACTGGACGGCAAGCTTGACCTATCGGCGATCGCCCTGGAGCGCCTACACCTGCGAGCGGGGTCGGGGCAGTTGGCTGTGAATACTGGTGTGCAACAGTTGCGACAACTACACCTGGGCGTTGGTGCGGGAACAGTCCGCCTGAAAGTACCTGGTGGCGAAGTGCAGACGTTGACAGTTGAGACGGGGGCCGGGAATATCGAGCTGGATTTGCGGGGGGATTGGCAAGCTAACTTGAAGGCTGAACTGCGGGGCAATGGCAATGTTGTTTTGATTGTGCCTACGGAGGTGGGAGTGCGGCTTGTGGCCGATGGCCTGGGACTGGTTACAGGGGATACGCTAGTGCAATCGGGAACGGGCTGGGTGAATTCGGCCTACGGGCGATCGCCCATTACCCTAACCATTCAACAAACTGGCGTGGGCAATGTCACGGTGGCAACCCGCTAGGTTGTCGGGATTTGGCCTATTTTCCCAGAGCCTCGGCTGGGGCTTGAACCTGGGCGGTGCCGTTGCTGTTGGTTAACGGGCGGTGGTTGGATGGTTTGGTCGCGTGCCTGGGCTGGCGTTTAGGTGTGGTGGATGAAGCCAGGGCCGGACTACAACGGACGGAGCAAAAGGCTGGATGCCGAGAGTTGGCTAACACCAGAGATGTCAAAAAATAAAAAATAAACTAAATCCTTCTACTCTGGAGCAACCCTGGTTCGATGGGGGGAAACTCTGGGTTGAATCGGATACCGAAGGGGGAAAGCAAATTTTGGTTGCAATGGGGGTTGAATGGGGGGAGAGCAGGCCCAATGGTGGCGCTTGCTTGGAGCGAAAGCTGGATTGAGGAGCAGTATAGAGGGGACGGGCTAGACGGGCGCGATCGCGACGACGTTGCCGTGCTCCGTTGGTTGTGGCTGGCTGCTAGGCAACGGGATGAACAGTGCCGCTGGTGAGTGCTTCCAACAAGCGATCGATCATGACTTGCTCGGATTCGTTGAGGGCTGTGCGGTCTAACAGATATTTCATTTGCCGTTCTACGGCCAGGGGCAGCAAACCTGTTTTCAAAATGTCCTCAACAATTTCAATTAATTGCATCGTCTGAATCTCCGGTTCAATTTCAACTCATTGGGATTTGAGCAACGTGGGGATGGCGGTTGGTGCTTACAGTGCAGCAGACACCTCGTTCACAACTTGGATGTATCCTTTGCGCAGGGCGTAAAAGAGCCGATCAAGGGCGCGGTGGTCTTCTTCGCTGAGGGATTCGTCGCAGATTGCGGCCAGGATGCCGTAGCGATCCGCTAGGGTGATTTTCCGGGTGAGGGTGGCCTGAACAAATAACTCGGAAATGGCATTGGGTAACAGTTGAGTGAACATTGGACGATCTAGAACTCGATACTATCCAATATCTCCTGACTGTCGGTTCATCCTGGTGATGGATCTTGGGGAGGCAGCGTGATTCTTGGGGGGGAGGCTGGTGACGATCGCGCAAGGCTGTGGGTGACTCTGATCACCATTGGGGCCGCGCGATCGCCCGTTCCACCGCAGGCAGGGCCACTCAGGAAAACGCTAGAGTGGAAAAGCAAGATGAACCCAGGCTCCAATGGGGCCATTGAAATGAAGGATTTGCCAGCATGAGAGCGGGTGTGCAGTTTTCTCTCAACGATTCAAATGTGGATGCAACCCAGGCCCTGAGCCAACGCCAATTGGCGGTGTCGATTTCGGCGATCGCGGATACGACCAGTCACACGGCACCATTAAATTTGTGTTTGATCTTGGATCATAGTGGTTCGATGGCGGGGCGGCCTTTGGATACGGTGCGCCAGGCTGCGCAACGGTTGGTGGATCGGATGTCCCTGGGCGATCGCTTGGCAATTGTTGGCTTTGACCACAAGGCGAAAGTGTTGGTGCCGAGTCATGAACTGGAAAACCCGGCCAGCGTCAAAGCAAAAATTAACCAACTGGCGGCGGGGGGTGGCACAGCGATCGACGAAGGGTTGAAGGTTGGCATTGAAGAACTGATCAAAGGGAAACAGGGCAGCATTTCTCAGGCATTTTTGTTAACAGATGGTGAAAATGAGCATGGCGACAACGATCGCTGCTTGAAGCTGGCCCAACTGGCAGCTAACTACAGCATGACGATCAACACCTTGGGCTTTGGGGATGCCTGGAATCAGGATATTTTGGAGGCGATCGCCGATGGTGGGGGTGGGGCAATGGCCTACATCCAGCAACCAGAACACGCGACAGCAGAATTTGCCCGCTTGTTGACTCGGTTACAAGCCGTTGGCCTGACCAATAGCTATCTCACTTTGACGTTGCCGATGGGGGTGCGCCTAGCCGACCTCAAACCCGTGGCCCAGGTTGCGCCAGATACGATTGAACTGACGGTGTTGCGAGAGGGGAATCAGGCGATCGTGCGTTTGGGCGATCTGATGGTTGATGTGCCGCGCGTGGTGTTGGCCAATGTGTATCTCAGTCAGATGGCGCTGGGGCAGCAGGCGATCGCCCAAGTCCAGGTGCGGTATGACGACCCAGCCATCAACGCGGAAAAGCAACTGTCTGAAAAGCTCACGGTTTACGCCAATTACGTTGAGCCCTTTCATCCCCAGCCCGATCCCATTGTGCAGCAGCATATTCTGGCGCTGGCTAAATACCGCCAAACCCAGATTGCGGAAGGCAAAATGCGGCAGGGGGATCTGGCAGGGGCGGCGACGATGTTGCAAACGGCGGCCAAAACGGCCCTGCAAATGGGGGATGAAGGGGCGGCTACGGTGCTGCAAAGGACGGCCACCCAGTTACAATCTGGCCAAGACTTGAGCGAGGGCGATCGCAAAAAGACCCGCATGGTCTCCAAAACGTCGCTCCAATAATATGCTGCAATCACAGTGACCCTAACCCAGACCAGGGCTGAACCCACGGGCGATCGCCTAGGGTTTTTTGGTAGCTTTCCAGGTGCCGCCGTACACATAGTAGGGATTGTGCTGACTAACGAGGGGCCAGCACGTCGGGCAAACAAATTGCCATTGGCGCGAGGCATCGGCCTGCACACGATACAAAACCATCGCCTGTTGGCGACAGCGATCGCAGCTTTTTTCCCGTTGGCGTTTACCCATTTTGCCCGCTAGCGATCTCTCCCGCCTCAACCCACACTGAATGGTTTAAGACGGCACCATCGAGTTTTTCGTCCGGGCAAAAATCATCCGACCGGCGGAGGTTTGCAACGCACTGGTAACAACGACCTGAATCTCGCTACCCATGTAGTTGAGCCCTTCTTCCACCACAACCATTGTCCCGTCTTGCAGGTAGCCCACACCTTGGGCTGGCTCTTTGCCTTCCCGCACTATCTTCAGATCGATGTTGTCGCCAGGGAGGTAAGTCGGGCGGACGGCATTGGCGAGATCGTTGACATTCAACACGGGCACACTTTGCACTGTGGCGACTTTGCTCAGGTTGTAATCATTGGTCAGCAAGGTGCCGTTGATTTCCTGGGCAAGGCGAACCAATTTGGCATCAACCGTAGCAATGTCATCGTAGTCAGCAGAGTGAATGACGATGCGATCGCTGTAGGCCGATCGAATGCGATTCAAAATATCCAACCCCCGCCGCCCTCGGATCCGTTTTTGGTCATTCGAGGCATCGGCAACCATTTGCAACTCTTGCAACACAAACTGAGGCACCAAAATTTGCCCTTCCAAAAAGCCCGTGTTGAGCAATTCCTCAATGCGCCCGTCAATAATGCAACTGGTATCCAGCAGCTTGGTAGAAGCGGATTTGAGTGTGCCTTCCGCTAATAAAAACCCTTCCAGGGAAGCTGGGTTCAGCAGCCGCAACAACGCTCTGCCGTGGGTATCTGCCAGGGTGACCCCCGAAAACGCGAATAAAATACTACCGACCAGGGCGATTAAAGGCTTAATAAAGGAAAACTCTGCCGGGATCGGGAGCAAAAAGGTGGGGGCAAGCAGCAAATTGGCTCCGAGCAAGCCGATGACCAGACCGATGGAACGACTGAGCAAAACATCCGCAGGCATCGACCGGACTCGTTTTTCCAGCCGACGATAACTGGTTTGCACCGTGAGGCCGATCGCCAGCCCAATCAAACCGCCGAACCCAGCGACCACCAGACGCAGTGCTGATTCGTTTGTGACTTGCGATAGCACATTGCTTGGCAGGTCTTCAATCCCGTGAAAGCCAATTCCCGCCCCTGCCAGGATAAATGAAATGACAATGATGGCATCAAGCATAATTCGAGACAATGGGGAAAGGATCGCTCCAACGTTTACACGTCATGAGCCTGCCAATCTGGGGCAAAAACCAGCAATTCGGCTGTTTCTGCAACAGCTTGAAAGGATAAAGGATGATCAAAACGGACTGGTACTGGCTTTGGCTTCAGGCTGGCATGGTTTCATTATACTCTTCGCCCCTTAAACCCTCTGAGTCAAGTCTGCCCTCGATAATTTTGCGTAATCTGCGGGGGCAGCCGTAGCCCTCATGGGGGAAATCGGGAGCGTTGCCGCTGCTGGTTGGGGCTTAGTCTCTCTTCAACCGCTGGTGTTGACTGGGGTGCATGGATTGGCTGCTATGAATTGGCCCCGATCGCCCAGCTACTCAGCGCGAAAGTTGCAAGGGTGGGCGATCGCGCGGCTTAGGGTTTGGTGCTTTGCCTCTGGCTCGTTTTATCTTGGATCGTTGAATTTATGTCTTTTCCCCGTTCTGCCTACCTGCATATTCCGTTTTGTCGGCGACGCTGCTTTTACTGCGACTTTCCGGTGGCTGTCGTCGGCGATAAGCCGCCCTTGGGGATGGGCGATCGCGTGAATGGCAGCAATTCCGGCACCATTGCCCGCTATGTAGAAATGCTCTGCCGCGAGATTCAGCAGGAACCAGGGTCGGGGCAACCATTGGAAACCGTCTTTTTTGGCGGGGGCACGCCTTCATTGTTGTCTGTGGAGCAGGTGGAGCGGATTTTGGCAGGGCTGGAGCGCCAGTTTGGGATTGCGCCTGGGGCGGAACTGTCGATGGAAATTGACCCGGCGACCTTTGATCGCGCCCAGGTAGCTGGGTACAAAGCGGCGGGGATTAACCGGGTGAGTTTGGGGGTGCAAGCGTTTCAGGCGCAGTTGCTTCAGGGGGCAGGCCGATCGCACACCGTTGCGGATATTGAGGCGGCGATCGCGCTGGTGCACCAGGTTGGCTTTACCAATATCAGCTTGGATTTAATCTCTGGGTTGCCCCATCAAACCCTGGCGGATTGGGTGGAGTCGTTAGAGCGGGCGATCGCCCTGGAGCCCACCCATCTCTCTTGCTATGACTTGATTGTGGAAGCGGGTACGCCCTTTAGTCGGCAATATCAACCGGGGTGTCAACCGCTACCATCGGATGAGCTGACCGCAGAAATGTATCGTACGGCCCATCATCTGCTGACGGCCCACGGCTTTGACCATTACGAAATCTCGAACTATGCCAAACCGGGGTATCAGTGTCGCCACAACCGCACCTATTGGGAAAATCGCCCATTTTATGGCTTTGGGATGGGGGCGACCAGTTGTGTCTCCGGCGATCGCGTGGCCCGTCCTCGCAAAACCTGGGAGTACTATGCCTGGGTCGAAGCGCTGGAGCACCAACCCCGCTTATCCCCAACACCCTGTGCCCCCGACCTCCTCGAAACCTTGATGCTGGGCTTGCGGTTGGCGGAGGGTGTGGATCTGACCCTGCTCACTCAGACCTTTGGTGCAGCGGCGATCGCGACCGTCCTTGCCTGTTTGCAACCCTACATCGACCAGCAATGGGTTATGCCGCCTGCCCCCAGTAACCACCGCCTGCGCCTTGCTGCACCGGATGGGTTTCTCTTTTCCAACACGATTTTGACCGCTTTGTTTCATGCCCTGGATTAGCGATCGCCCCGGTTGCTAATCCAACCCCCGGATCGGGTTCGGTTTACCCTACTCATAACAAACTTGCACTTTTCGTCAACTTTCTGTTACATTTATTTACAGATTGAAACATTAATTCGCAAGGAGGTCGCTCATGACCACTATTCTTATTTCCTTATTTGTAGTTGGCTGGTTGGCTGTTGCCCTGTTGGGAACCCAGGCTTACTTCCGAGGCGAACAGTCTAAACCCATCCACGCGCGGAACTGGCGCTCGAATTCTTTTGAACAGCTATCGACCGCGATTACTGGCACCGAGATTGACTACTCAACACGAGTACCCGCATTTGATACTCAAGATGCGTACTCCAGCAGTTTGTTGCCAGACGCGTAATGTTTACATGTGTTCGTTTGTGATGTTCTCTCTCTAGACAAGATGTGCATCTCTCCTTAGGTTGGGTTTCCCACGGTAACTTTCCCTAGCTCTTGGGTGGAGCTGGGGAATTTTTTTGTGCCGGGGTGGGGCACCCTCCTCCAATCGGATCAGCCGAGATTAGGATGTTGCTGCAACAAGCTATGTGATACGGGTCAACTTGATTGGCTGTTTTGCTCACGGGAAATCGCCGTCAATATCAGTCTGGGTGGCCCTTTGGCCTCACTTCGGAGTTTGGGAAAAATCGGGAAGATAAACATGTAAGGTCAAGTCGAGCAGGTCATCCAACTATGAAGCCCCACACCTATTGCCACATGATTCAGTTTCGCGGTAGTGCTCATCCTCAGGGGCGGTACTTGCTGCAAATTCTGGAAGTGGGAAGTAATGGGAAGCCTCAATATCGGGCGCAGTGGAAATTTGAAACGCTGAGACAGGTGCGGGAGTTCTTACAAAAGTACTTTCCCGATAGCCAAGCTTTGCCGCCTGTGGAGTCGCAGCCTGCGTTTACCTTTGATCGGGTCTTGGCGATCGCGGGGTTGTAGGCCCCAAAAAAAAGCCAGCAGTCACCTCAAGGGAAGGGACTACTGGGTGCAGGGATGCAGCGAGGGCGATCGCCCTAATGAATGAAACTGGGGGGCCAGCGTTTTTAAGGCCGATGGGCCGTAAGGATTTTCAGTTCTGAGGCTCCGGCTTTTTTGAGCTGGAGGGTCAGGCGAGTGGTGAAGAGACTGAAGATCGTCAGGTGGGCAAGGATGCCAAAGCCAATGGTGAACTGGGTGGCATAGTCGAGGCCAGCAAAGGCAAAGCCAGACAGTAACCAAAGTGCGGCGCTGGTTTCGGAAGGGGCGACGCCCATGACTAACATAGCGATCGGGGGCAGGAGGATCATGGCGGCGATGACGGCAGCGGTGAGGATTGCCCGTTTTTTAAAGTGGGCCAGCAGGACTAATTGGGCGACGACGGCACAGATCAGCAGAAAGCTGAAGTTGAAGGCTAGGCTGAGCAGGCCAATCAGTTTGGGGCTGTCGTCTTGCCAGGTTAAGCTCCAGCCGCCGAAGAGGAGAGTCGGAATCAGGGCGTTCAGCGCGATCGCGAGGAGGGCGGGGCTTTTCTCGCCCCAGATCAGGTCTTTGAGGAGGTTGCGGCGACGTTCTTGGGCGTGGCGATAGCGGCTCCAGTCTAATAACGTTTGGCGATGGGGGGTGAGGGCGGCAATCAGGCAAACAAACCAGAAGAGATTAATCAGTAGCAATCCAATTAAGCTGTTGAACCCGTCGCGAGTGGGCCAGTCTTTGTAGCGTTGATATTCAAAGAAGGCAAACCCTAAGCAAAAAATTTCAAAGCTGAGGGTCATAAGGTAGCTTTGACGTTTGCTGATTAAGGTGCGGTTGGGGTAGGTGTAGCGGCGGTTGATGGCTCGCCAGATCCAGCCGGTGGCGATCGCCAGATTCACAATCACAAAGGTGGTTGTCAGGGATAAGTGGCTACCCACGTTCACGTAAAACCAGGTTTTGATGCCCAGGAGCCAGTTGCCTTTGTTGTAGTTGTGGGAGTAGTACCACATTTGGGCAAAGATGGAATAGCACAACCACATGGTCCCTGCGCCGAGCCAGCTTTGGGCACCTCCGAAAAAGGCATAAAAAATTGCACCACTGTAGAAGCAGCAACACAGGGCGATGGTGATGCTATACAAACTGGCGATCGCGAGGGTAGAGACTCCGCCTTGCACTGCGGCTGCCAGGTGGAGCGGCATGGCTAGGACTGCGCCCAGGATCAATACCACTGGCACCCCCAACAGTTTTCCGATGAGAATGCGTTGGCTGGTTTGGGGGCTGAGGCGAATAAAGTTGAGTGTGCCTCGGCGTTCTTCTTTGGCCAAATCGCCAATGAGCATGTATACACCGCCGATCAGCAGCACAAAGGGGATGATCCAACTGAGGGCTTGGAAAATGTCGAACCACCAACGGGGCCAGTCAATGCTGGGATAGCCTTGGGCGTTCAGCGCGCATTGTCGGAGGTCGCTGTAGGGTTCGATTTTGCCAATGCAATAGCGATCGACGCGAGCTTGGTATCCCGGCAGGGAAATCCACATATACAGCAGGATGAGGGCCTGAATGCCCCCGGAGGCAGTGACCGTGAGCCAGAATTGCCGGGGTTTGAGGCGGCCTCTGACTTCGCGGAAAAATTGGGGGTTCCAGTCAGACATTCGAAGGAGCAAGTTAGACAGCATAGCCAGGTCTCCAGAGTGGGGAAGGGCGATCGCAAGCGCAGGTGAATTCAGCAAAAGGGGCGTTCGCACCAGGATGGGGTTAGGATGCTTGTTTGTGTCCCAGTTTGAGAAAGATGGATTCCAAGTCTTCGTGCATGGGTTGAAATTCTGTGAGGGGAATGTTGGCTTCGATCAGCGATCGCAATAGGGCGGCGGCGGCAGTCGGGTCGCCGGAAAAAGTGGCTTTGACCCGTTGCCCATCGGACAAAACTTCTACGGCTTCCACATGGGGACAGGTGCGCAATTCGGCCTGGAGGTCGGCAACCGAGCCCAGGGTGGTGAGCAAGATTTGTTGTTGACTGAGCCGTTGATAGAGGTGGTCGAGGGTGGTGCTTTCCACCAGGTAACCCAGTTCCATAATGCCGATGGAGTTGCATAATTCGGCCAGGTCACTCAAGACGTGGGATGAAATCAGAATCGTCATCTGGGCGGCTTGCAAGCTTTTGATGATTTCCCGAAATTGCATTCGGGCGATCGGGTCGAGGCCAGAGACGGGTTCATCCAGCAACAGGACGAGGGGTTCGTGGATGATGGTGCGGGCAAGGCTGAGGCGTTGCTTCATCCCACGGGAGAGGGTGGCAATTTGGCTATGGCGTTTGTGGGTGAGCTGCACCAGTTCCAGGACATCGCGCAAGCGTTCGCGCCGTCGGGGCTCCCGTAATTTATAGAGGCGGGCGAAGTAGTCGAGATAGTCCCAAACTGTGAGGTCGTCATAGAGGGGAAAGTCATCGGGGAGATAGCCGATCTGGCGTTTGAGGTGGGGGTCGTCTTGGTTTTGCCAGAGGCGATCGCCGTTAATGTGAATTTCACCGAGGGTGGGTTCTTCTGCTGCGGCCAGCATCCGAATTAGGGTGGTTTTGCCTGCGCCGTTGGGGCCAATGAGGCCGTAGACTTCACCAGTGCGAATTTGGAGGTCTACATCATGCACGGCAACGTGACGGTCGAATTGTTTGGTTAGTCCTTGGGTTGCAATTGCCAGTTCTTGCGCCATAGTTGGAATTGCTCAAAAAGTTATCGTTAGCCTAGCTTCTCCCTACAGCGATCGCCAGCCCCATTTCGGAAAATGAAACACAGGCGCGATCGGGCCTGCTTCCCACTAGGGGAAGATACACCGGGGAAAAAACGGTTGATCAAGAGTGGCAATGCTCAGCACTGAGCCTGGTGAAAAGCACGCCAAGTGGGCAAGCTTGTGCATGGCCCTCAGATATCGCCCTCGCCCTCGTACAAAGTTTTGAGGGGGAATGCGTTGAGTCCACACACTTCCGTCAAATATCGAGCGAGGACATCGCTTTGGCCGTGGGTGACGTAGACGGTTTTGGCCCCCGTTTGGTGGATGGTTTGGATTAAACCTGGCCAATCGGCATGATCAGACAAGACAAAACCCCGTTCATAACCCCGGCGGCGACGGGCACCACGGACGGCCATCCAGCCGGAAGCAAAGGCGGTTTGGGGCTGGCGAAAGCGCTTCATCCAGTTCGACCGATGGCCAGAGGGTGGAGCCAAGATGAGGTCGCCGTTGAAGGGGTACTGGCGGGGTTGGTCAGCGACGGGCAGGGTGGCAACTAGATCAACCCCAACGTCGCGATAGAGTTCGGTGAGGCTGTGGATTGCACCGTGAACATAGACTGGGCGATCGCAAAACTGGCGTAATTCCGCTAGAACTCGTTGGGCTTTGCCCAGGGCGTAGCAGAACAACAAAGACGGACGTTCTAAATCGCTTTGCCACCAGTCATAAATTTGACGGCAGATGTCTGCGCCAGATTGCCAGCGGTAGATGGGCAAGCCAAACGTTGCTTCGGTAATAAATACATCGCAGGGCACTACTTCAAAAGGGGCGCAGGTGGGGTCAGCACAGCGTTTGTAATCCCCAGAGATGACCCAAACGGTGTCTTTGTGTTCGATGCGGATTTGGGCAGAACCGAGGACATGGCCTGCTGGGTGAAAGGAAACCCAGGTCTGGCCCAGTTTGATGGGGGTGCCATAGGCCACGGGTTCTAGGGCAATGGTCTGACCAAGGCGTTTGTGGAGAATGCCGGTGGAAAGTTGGGTGGCGATGTAGCGCTGGGAGTTGGGGCGGGCATGGTCGGCATGGGCATGGGTGATGAGTGCCGTTTCGACTCCTTGCCAGGGATCGATGTAAAAGTTGCCAGCTTCGCAATACAAGCCTTCGGGCCGCACGGTAATGAGGGACATGGGGGCGATCGCAGAATGGACTTCTCTCGGTTAGCTTAGCAAGTTGGCGGAGGATTGGCGATCGCGCCTGCGGGGTTGCCAGCGGCCACTCGCCACGATTCCAGGGTGGCCTTAACCAAAAGGGATCCGGCCCTGTATTCTAGACCGAATCCCTTTAAGAAAATAAAACTGAGTGAGAGCTAGCTGTGAAGGTGGGCTTGGGCGTGATCTTACAACCTAACCGGGGCCACAACCTTTGGAGCCACCCGCAGGTTAGGCAGAACCGCTCGATCCGGCAATTTCAACGGTTGCACTGCCATTGGCGGAACGTTCCTTATCCAAGCGGCGTTTCCGGGCATAGAGCTGAATCGCCGCCGCCATACCAATGATCATCGCGGCAATTAGCCACGTCACGGCATCTGTCGGGAAATTCGATTTGAACACGGCCAATAAGACAACGATCACGAAAAAGACCGTCGGGAATTCGTTAAACCACCGAAATTGTTGCCCGGTCATGGCGCACTCATCAGCGGCCAACTTTTTCATGATGCGTTTGCAGTAGTGATGATAGCCAATGAGGAGAAGCACGCACGCTAATTTGATATGCATCCAGGGTTGTTTGAGGACTTCTGGTTCAGTTGTCACAAGCCCGATCGCCATTGTCACAGTCAGCACCATTGCCGGCGTCATGATGATGCTGTACAACCGCTTTTCCATAATTTGGTATTGCTGTTTCAATACCGTTTGGGCGGGTTCGGGTTGTTCGTAAGCTTCGGCGTGGTACACAAACAGACGGGGCAGATAAAAGAGCCCAGCGAACCAACATACAATGCCAACGATGTGAAGTGCTTTGAACCAAAAATATGCCATGTTAAACCCTCGTTAAAAACTGCTCAAACCGCTTGCTGAAATAAGTTGTCGAGGTAAGCCCGGGCGGCTTGGCGATCGCACTCTCCATTCTGCAACAAAAAGAGGGACAACGCAGCCGAAAACAGCCGATCCTGATCCCACTCCACATGATGTTCCAGGTACTGTGTCACCGATTGGTGCAGGTCTTCGGGAATCTCCGTTAGGATGCTTACGGTCATGTTCATAGAAACCTCGGGTATTCAAAAAACCGGATAAACGACGAACTTCAATCCACCCTGGGAAAATCCTCAGCCGGAACCTTCGCATTACGAACGTTGCCATCGTTCGCTGGCTCCTCTGAATTGGCCTCGTAGCGATCGCGTTAGCAACTACTAAACGCTGGGCACACAAGTGAGGTGAATCGCCTCATTATTGCCCCCCTTGCCGCAAGCTTGTCAATTAGTGATGTGCCTGACCCTGATTTAAGGAAAAAACTGTGTTTACGAACGAATGGGAACTTGGCTGCGATCCCCGTTGCATTTCTTCACAATTTGGCTGGGGGTTGTGGAAATTGGATGAAATACCTATGACAACTGAAAAGTGCGATTCTTACGTTTCCACCTGTGGAAAACATTCTTGAGTCTGTGGAAAACCTGTGGAAAACCTGTGGGAAGCGTGGGGAAAATTTGTTTCCCTGATAATAATTGTAAATTTTGCCCAGTTTGCTGTGCCCTGTAAATTTTTCTTAAAAAAATGAGGGGGTTAAACGGGGTAGGAACAAATTGGGGTGGGCTTGGCTGGGTGCTGGCTGGAGACGGCGATCGCGCGCTTTGGTGTGAAGCGAGGACTGAAGGCGCGTGGCTTGGGCTTTGGGGTTCTCGGTGAAGGCACCCGATTGTAGTCCCGGAGAATTGTAGTGCACGCCCTAGGAAATGGCGCAGCGGGATTTGGCATTTTCAGATTGTTTTTAGGAATTGGGGCGGGTGTGGGGAATTGGCGATCGCCTAGCAGCCAGCGGGAAAGGCGGTTTGTTAGGGTAGAGCTTGGCACCGCTTTCCTGGGGGTGCGGTGGGCTGATCGGTTGTTGTTCGTCGGTGGTTGGGATGGCTCAATTTCTGGATTATGGAGTTCAGCAAGAAAATAATGTGATTCAGTCAGAACTGCCCGTTGCGCGATCGCCGCAGCCGTCTTCATCCTCGTCGGACTCGGGTCTTGCTGTGGTGGGTGGTGTAGGGTTGTTCGTGGTGTTGGTGGGGCTGGTGGTCGTGCGGCAATGGTGGCGATCGCCAGATGCAGACCAACCGCAGCTATCTCCGAGTGCTTTGCGCTTTTCCCAGGGAATGCAGTGGGTGGCCTATGGTAAATCGTTGGAACGTCAAAAAGATTACGCTGGGGCGATCGCCGTTTATGACCAGGGTTTAGCTCAGCATCCTAACGACTTTCGGCTGTGGCATGAGCGGGGGTTGGCCTTTGCGAAAGCGGGCCAGTTTGAGGCGGCGTTGACGAGTTTTGATCGCGCCCAAGCCCTCCGGCCTAAGAATGCGGATTTGGCCCACGAACGGGGGGATACCCTGCTGGAATTGCAGCAATACGAACTCGCGATCGCCAGCTTTGATCTGTGTCTGAAGTTTCAGCCGGATAATGCTCACATTCTGGCCGACAAGGGATACGCGCTGGTGCAGTTGGGTCGCTATGAAGCGGCACTGGAGGTTCTCGATCCGATTCTTCGCGCTGAGCGGCGCGATCGCGCTGCCCTTTATCATGCCTACACCAGTGCGATCGAGGCATTGCGCCAGTTACAGCGAGGGCAAGCGGCATTGAAGTTAGCGCAACAGGCCCGCGATCGCTTGCGTGACAATGAATACTTCCAACAGAAAATAGAGCAACTGCAACAAGCGCTGACAGCACAGCAGATGCCTGAAGCCCATTCGTGATCAAGCGGTTGATGATTGGGCTTGGTGCCATGCGATCGCGTGTTGATGAATGGCCTCCCGTTCGGTGGCTTCCATCTTGTCGAGATTTTTCAGAATGAAGCTCATGCGGCCTTGGGTTTGGAGTTTGTCGCGGTGGCGATCGAGAAAATCCCAGTAGAAAAAGTTAAACGGACAGGCAGCCTCGCCCGTGCGCTGCTTGGGATTGTAACGGCACCCTTTGCAATAATCACTCATCTTGTTCACGTAGTTGGCTGATGAGGCATAGGGTTTGGAGGCTAAGATGCCGCCGTCTGCAAACAGCCCCATGCCAATCACATTGGTTTGCATCACCCAATCGTAGGCATCGATAAACGCCGCATGAAACCAACTTTCCACCGCTTGAGGCGAGAAGCCTGCAATCAACGAAAAGTTACTCAAAATCATCAATCGCTGGATGTGGTGGGCATAGGCCAGCTCTTCCACCTGGGTCAAGGTTTGGCGGAGGCAGTTCATGTCGGTTTGAGTGGCATCCCAGAAAAAGGCAGGCAAGGGCTGGGTGTGGTCAAACCAGTTGCGGGTGGGATAGTCGGCACCGACGTGGTGATACAGCCCGTGCATATATTCGCGCCAGCCAGCCACTTGCCGAATAAAGCCTTCCACGCTGTTCAGGGGGAGGTCGTGTTCATAGTAGGCGGTTTCGGCCGCTTCGATGACTTCCGCCGGGTGTAGCAAGCCAAGATTGAGGTAAGGCGACAGAAGGGCGTGCCAGAGGGTGGTTTCGCCCGTGATCATGGCATCCTGGTAGGGGCCAAAGGTGGGCAGACGGGTGGTGATGAAATGCTGGAGGACTTGTTGGGCGTGGTGGCGGGTCACGCCCCAGCGGAAGGGTTCAGCGTGGCCGTAGGTCGGTATTTTGAGGGTTTTAACAGTTTGGATGACGGCTTGGGTGATGGGGTCGGGGTCAAACCAGAGTGGGTCAGGTGGGTGCAGTTTGCCTTTGGGGGGTTGGCGGTTGTCCTGGTCGAAGTTCCAGCGGCCTCCGACGGGTTGTTTGCCTTCCATCAAGAGATTGAAGCGGCGACGACCTTCGCGATAAAAGTCTTCCATGAGGAGACGTTTCCGATTTTTGGCCCAGGTTTGAAAGTCGGTGGTGGCCCAAAGGAAGAGGTTGTTGGGCAGGAGGGTAAGCTGGCAGGGTAGATCAAGGCTATGCAGGAAGGTGGCAAAGGGGCGATCGCTGGGGGCCATCACGCGCAGTTCGGTAATGCCTTGGGTGCGAAGCCACTGGTGTAGGGGGGTGACAAAATCGGCGGCTTGTTCGCAATAGGTGACGGGCCAGCCCTCGGCTTGGAGGGTTTGGCCAAAGTGGCGCATGGCCGACCAGACCAAAATCAGTTTTTGCTGATGGTAAGGTCGGGCTTGAATGTGTTCTAGGGATTCGATGAAGAGGACGGGAGTGTGGGCGATGCGATCGCGGCAACTCTGCAAGGCCGCCTGATTTTGGGAAAGCTGATCGCCAAGAATCCAAATTCCAATCGTCATGGACTGTGCTGTTGTTGTGCTGGGTTTGGGTAGTGCTCTTTGACACCATAAACAAATTTTGGGGGTTGTGCCGCCGGGGGTTTGGTGTCAGGGGGTAGGTGTCAGGTGTTGGCTGTTAGGAATAACAGGTAGGGGTGCACGTCGGACTGGAGTGGGGCGGCGAAGAATTTCCAGCCTATCTCTTGTCCCAAACCAATGACCAATGACCAATGACCAATGACCAATGACCAATGACCAATGACCAACATAAATCGCATTCAAAGCTTTAAAACAAAAAACCGACAGGTCTCAAAAGAAACCAATCGGCCAGTCGTGTGTTCCCTGTTGATGACTCGGCTTTAATGAGTCTTCTACAGTATGGCGGCAGACAACAAAGATGGGAGCGACCTGGATCAGTCGGGCTTGTTATCTTAGTCATGCCGAAAGGTGATGGAAATCACTGAAGGAAAGCGACCAGTTCTTCGAGCTTGTTCCAGGCGGCTCCGCTAGCGAGGATGGCTTTGGCACGGCTAATGCCAGTTGCGTAAGGGGTGTCAGTGTCGTTCAGGGCTTCGCCGACCTGGAGCGCCAGGGCTGCATTCAATGCCACGACATCTCGTTGAGCCGGAGTGCCTCGCCCTTGGAGGACGGCTTTGAGGATTTCGGCGTTTTCTTGGACATCACCGCCCGCGATCGCGCTTAGGGGGGCTGGCTCCAGGCCCAATTCTTGGGGCTGCAAGACTGTGGTTTGCACTTGCCCCTGGCTCAAAACGGCCAGATCGGTGGCAGCACCTAAGCCCGCTTCGTCGAGTCGTTCTCGCCCGTGGAGGACGATCGCCCGTTGGGTGCCCAGTTGATGTAAGGCCAAGGCGATCGTTTCCAGTAAGGCTGGGTCATACACCCCAATCACTTGGCCCGTGGGCCGCAGGGGGTTGACCAATGGCCCCAACAAGTTAAAAACGGTGCGGACGGCTAGGGTGCGACGCAGGGGGGCAACGGCTTTCATGGCGGGATGCCAACCGGGCGCAAATAAGAAGGTGATGCCCACTGCTTCGACGGCAGCTTGAATTTTTTCGGCGGGGGCACTGAGGTGAATGCCCAGGGCTTCCAGCACATCGGCAGATCCGACCCGGCTTGATGCGGATCGATTCCCATGTTTGGCGACGGGAATGCCAGCGGCGGCGGCCACAAAGGCAACCGCTGTCGAAATATTAAAGGTGCCTGCCCCGTCTCCTCCGGTGCCACAGGTATCGATCAAAGGCGCGACGGTAGCGGGGCGATCAGTGGCGATCGCGGCTTGTTGCTGCAATACTCTGGCCATGCCTGCCAGTTCATCGGCAGAAACCCCTTTGGTTTGGAGTGCGATGAGAATGGCTCCGGAGAGAACGGGCGGAACCTGCTCACTGAGCCAACCTGCCATAAGTTGGGCGGCTTGTTCGGGGGAAAGGGATTGGCGATCGAGAAGCTGTTGCAGAAGGGTGCCCCACAGTGCTGGATCGAAGCTGGTTTCAGTGCCCACAGTCGTTGATTGGTGATGAGATGACAAGTTTGCATCCTATCCCAACCCTGGCGCTTCAACAACTGGCACCTCCGGCGCGATCGCTCAACGCTGGGTCAGATGGTCGAGGGTTTGCTGGAGGCGCGATCGTAAGGTTTGCCCCATCCGGTGGAGGACTGTTTGGCGGGGGGGCGCGGCGGTTGGGGCTAGCTCCTGCCAGGGGTGCCACAGGGGTTGGAGGGTATAAGTAAGTTGCGATGGCATGGCCCACACGCCCATAGAGGGAAACAGCGCGAAGACCGGGATGAGGGGTGAGAGCGGAAACATGGGCATTTGAGTCAGGTGGGCCATCCACCCCAGGTTAATGGAATAAGGGTGCAGGGTCTCGCTGCCAGTACACAACACGGGCAAAACGGGGACGTAATATCGGAGGCTTAACCGCAGGAAACTTGAGTCGAAGGGTGCTAGTTGGTGGCGTTGGGGCCAGCCTTTGGCGATGCCTCGCCATCCTTCCGGCGCACAGAGCATCACGGTTTTTTGGGCAACCGCTGCTTCAAAGCTGGGTTTTTCGGCCCGGACACCGCCCAACGCCGCCGCCCACCCCTGGGGTAACCACCATTGCAGCCAGGGATGATCGAAAAATAGGGGATGGGCCAGGGGTTGCACAAACCAGTCGCGGTGTTCGCCCAAGGCCCATCCAAGGCAGAGAAAATCCCACGGGAAGCACATTCCGGCATGGTTGAGAATGAGGATCAGGGGGCCTGAACGCGGCAGATGCTCGATACCAGCCAGGTTTGCTCGAAAGTAACGTTGGGCGATGGGCGCTAGGATTTCTTGACGAAAGGCGAGTTGGTAATCAGGATCGGCGATCGCGGGCGGTTCAGCTAGTGGTTGCTGCCACCCCCACTGTCGCAGTCGCGATCGCACCATTAACCGCAACGCTCGACTCAGCACCGCCAAGTAAAAGCCACCGGGTAAGAGAAACAGGGGATATTCACTCCACCGCCAGCCCATTGGATCCGGTTTGTAATATTGCCAGTGCCGATTAAGCAGAATGAGCCACGCGGGCGGGTACCACAAACAAAACCGATCAAACCAGTTGAACGGGTATGAACCGAGCGATCGCGGCTGCTTCACATCGGTAACTTGCACAAAATCAGAGCCTCACAACAGCGACTAACCGGCAAGAGAGTCTTGCGTTTCTGGGGCCTCGCTGGTTGCAGGTAACTCCAAGCAGTAGCCTGCACCATAAACGGTTTTGATGTAGCGGGGATGACGGGGATCGGGCTCTAGCTTCGTCCGTAAGTGCCGGACATGCACCCGAATGGTTTCAATATCGTCATTGGGATCGTAGCCCCACACTTCCTTCAGAATTTCGCTGGGTGACACCGTTTGCCCGTGCCGTTGCAGCAGACAGTGCAACAGCTCAAACTCTAAGTGAGTGAGCTTGACGGTGCGCTCAAACCAAATGGCTTCAAACCGCTCTGGCACCAGAGTTAGCGGGCCATAGTTCAGAATTTCACTGTGTTTTGCCGCTTGGGGGATGCGATCGGTGCGCCGCAACAAGGCTCGTACCCGCGCCAGCATTTCTTCGATTTCAAACGGTTTAGTCAGATAGTCGTCTGCGCCAGCATTGAAGCCATCTACCTTGTCTTGGGTTTGGCCTAATGCGGTTAACATCAGCACCGGGATATCGGCTGTGCGCTCGTCGCGGCGTAACCGTTGGCACACAGTAAAGCCATCGACCTTGGGAAGCATCAGGTCAAGCATGATCAAATCGGGCTGCAATTGCAGGGCCATTGCTTGTCCCTTGATTCCATCAGCAGCTTGACTGACATCGTAGCCAGCCATTTCGAGGTTAACGGCAACCAGTTCAGAGATTGCAGGGTCATCGTCTATGACGAGTATCCGGGGCATCACATTAAGGAGAGTAGGTTTTGCTGTGAGTTTACTAAGAAAGGTCTAGCAATTACAAATATCTTTTAAATTATATGCAACGATTTGAAATGTTTCTTCGTTTTGAGCCGGAAAGTATGAAACTTTCTTGCCGGGGTATCGGTTTTAGTGTATAGCGATATGGTTGCAGCAGTTTCGTTACGTCAAGTCTATAAGCGGTTCACCGATACGCCTGTGGTGCGTGATTTATCGTTTGAGATTCCGGTAGGTGAGATGTTTGGTCTATTGGGGCCAAATGGGGCCGGCAAATCGACAACAATTCGGATGTTAACTACGCTGACAAAGCCCTCTGCTGGGGAGATTTATGTGGCAGGGTTTGATGCGGTGCAGCAGCCTTTGCGGGTGCGGCAGCGTATTGGGGTTGTGTTGCAGCAAACCAGCGTGGATGGGGATTTGTCGGTGTGGGAAAACATGGAATTTCATGGACGGTTGCACCATATTCCCAAAACTCGTCGGCAACAGGACATCGATCGCTGGTTGGACTATGTGGAATTGAGCGATCGCCGGGATGATCGGGTCAAAACTTTGTCTGGAGGGATGAAACGCCGTCTCCAAATTGCCCGCGCGTTGTTGCACGAGCCGGATATTTTATTTTTGGATGAACCGACAGTGGGGCTGGATCCTCAAACTCGGCGGCGCTTATGGGAAATCATTCGCGATTTGAATAAGCGCGGCATGACAATTTTGCTGACGACTCACTACATGGATGAAGTGGAGTATCTTTGCAATCGGATTGGGGTGATGGATCAAGGCCAGTTGATTGAACTGGGAACCCTGGCCGAGTTCCGGCAAAAGCACGGGGAAGGGTTGTTAATGAAACAGTTGGGCGATCGCTGGGATTATCAGTTCTTTCCTACTGTGGAAGCGGCCAATCACTATCTTGATCAGCAATCGGATAAGACGGGTATGATGGCGCGTCCTTCTAACTTAGAAGACATTTTTGTCGAGTTAACAGGGCGCAACTTGGATTAGAAGCGAGGGTCGCCTGGCTGACCAGCGACCCTGGTGGACTTACACGCTGAGATAACGCCGCAAAAAGCTTTCCAGTGACTCTAGTTTGAGGTCGAATACCCCTTCGAGGCGGTTGGTTTCCGCAGGAGTGCAGAAAAATTCGTTGGCCAGTAGGGTGCGGAGGGTGCCCAAGGCTGTGGCCGCATCCCGGTTGATCAACCCGATCGCGCCCCGCAAGCCGTCAACAGCCATCAACGGCGGGTTGAGCAGGATCGGTTCTCGGTTGAACACACGCCCAAAAATGCGAGGAATATCTTCTCGTTTGAGGATTTCTGGGCCACCCACCGCAAAAATCTGGTTTTTAGCTGCTTCCAGATTGACCGAGGCCACAGCAATTTTGGCGAGGTCGTCGGTGCTGACGATGGAAGAACGACTTTGGGGATCGCCAATGAGCAAGTAAACTCCGGTTTGGCGGAAGCGCTCGGCCAGGGGCAGCAGATTGGATGCAAACCCGGATGGCCGCAGAATGGTATAGGTTAGCCCGCTGGCTTGCAGATACTTTTCTACAGCCGCTTTGGCTTTGAAGGCGGGGGCATCTTCGTAGCCGCGATCGCACCCCAACACGGAGATAAACACAAAATGCTCTACGCCGCAGTCCTTGGCCTGATCGATCAAATCGATATTAGCCCGGTAGTCTAAGGCGCTAGCCCCATTGCTACCCGACCCTGACCCGTGGGCACTAATGATGTAGCGCACACCCTGACAGGCTTTGCGGATATCAGACTCACGCCGGAGATCGCCGATGTAGATTTCGGCTCCTCGGTTTTCTAACTCAGCATAGCGAGAGGTCAAGCGGACAAACGCACGCACAGCCTGATCCTGCTCGCGGAGTAAGCGGACAATTCGGCGGCCCAGGCCACCTGTGGCTCCAGTCACTAAAAACATAGGCGAGGGGTGGGGTGAGGAATGAGGGTGGATAGGGTGTATCCCACACTGGGGGATGCCTTGAGTCTAACAACGATCGCCCCTGACCCGGCATCTTTCTAAAGGCCCACACCCAAAAGCTCTTTCCTGCCGATCGCTGTGTACCCCTCGATCTACAGCACTTTGGTGGCTACAGTTCCACAATGACCGGGGCATGGTCGCTGGGTTTTTCCAGGCTGCGGGGGTGTTTGTCGATGGTGCAGGCGATCGCGCGATCGTATAACTCTGCGGTCAGATAAATGTGATCAATCCGCCAGCCCGCATTCCGCCGAAAGGACGCGGCCCGATAATCCCACCAGCTAAACACCCCCCCGTCTGTCGTGAATTTACGAAAGGCATCGGCCAACCCTAGATCCAGCACTGCCCGGAGCGCATAGCGTTCGGCATCAGTGGCCATGACCTCTTTTTCGCGCCCTTTGGGATCGTGAATATCGATGTCTTCCAGGGCCACATTAAAGTCGCCGCACACCAGGATATGATTCGGCTCTTGCAGCAAGGCGTTCAGGTAGTCATATAGAGCCTGGAACCAGCGCAATTTGTAGGCGTATTTATCGCTCCCAACACTGGAACCGTTGGGCACATATAGATTCACAATGCGGATATCGCCCAAAATCCCGGTAATGACCCGCTTTTGTTCATCCAACTCGGCCACCTCATCGCCCAAGATGGCACTAAACCCTCGGCTAACATCGCTGAGTGGCGTCCGGCTGAGCAAGGCAACTCCGTTGTAACTGGGTTGCCCAAAAACAAAGGGTTCATAGCCCAGGGTGGTGAAGGCTTCCGTCGGAAATTTGTCGTCAACGACTTTGGTTTCTTGCAAACACAGCACATCTACTGGATGATCGGTGAGCCAATTCACAACATGGTCAAGGCGCGACCGCACGGAGTTGACGTTCCAGGTGGCAATTTTCATGAGAACAAGTCGGGGTCATTATTTCGCTTTTCGAGAATACCACCCCCGTCGTGAGACCGTGTAAGGTGGAGAGCGGTAAGAGAGCGAACTATGGATGGATTTTTGGCGCTGAATAAGCCCCTGGGGCTTACGTCCCATGATTGTGTGGCCAAGGTGCGGCGATCGCTCCGGCAAAAACGAGTGGGCCATGCGGGGACGCTAGATCCGGCGGCAACGGGTGTGTTGGCGATCGCCGTTGGTCGGGCTACGCGGCTATTGCAATTTCTCCCTGGTGACAAAATCTATCGCGCGACGATTCGGCTGGGGCAGACAACCACTACAGATGATTTAGAGGGAGAACTTTTGGCCCAAACTTCAGCGGCCCATCTTTCTCGCGCGACGGTCACAGCCGCCTTGCAAGCCTTTGTAGGCCAGCTCCAGCAGATTCCCCCTAACTTCAGTGCGGTGCAAATTCAGGGGCAACGGTTGTATCACTTGGCCCGTCAGGGTGCGGCGATCGCGGCTCCTCCGCGCCCAGTCGTTGTTCATCGAATCGACATGTTGGCTTGGCGAACCGGGGAAACACCGGAATTGGATGTGGAAATTCATTGCGGGGCTGGCACCTACATTCGGGCGATCGCCCGCGATTTGGGGCAGGCGCTGCAAGTGGGCGGGACTTTGGCGGCCCTCGCGCGGACGGTCAGTAGCGGCTTCACGCTGGCAGAGTGCTGCACCCTGGAGGAATTGGCCGACCCCCATCATTCCTTGACTTTGTTGCCCGCCGACCAGGGCTTACAGCATTTAACGGCGCTGGCCTTGCCTGCTGATCTGGCTCGTCGTTGGTGTCTGGGCCAAAAAGTCAGCTCCTGTGAATTGGATTGCCCAGCGGCGATCGCCCACTCTGACCCCTACCGTGTTTTGGATGCTCAAGGCCGATTTTTGGGGATCGGCCAATGGCGCACCAAGGATGACATGACGATCCTAAAACAGCAGGTGGTCTATGAGCCGAACTAACTGCTGGGCCTCTGGGTGAGGCGGGTTAAGGCGTGGGGTCGTCGTATTTCATGAGCCGCCGATAAAACGTTTGGGAAAAGTCGGCAAGGCGCGATCGCTTGAAATTCAGTACCACATCAATCAAATAATCGACAAACTCAAAGGTTGCCATAGTCATTTCATAACTCAGCTCGGAATTGCCATCGAACTGGATGCGGCAGCGCGTGAGGTCAGCCGGGAGGGAAGAAACATTCCAGGTGGCAACAAAGGGGATGCTTTCGCCGCCTTCGATTTTCCGCTCTCCTTCCAGCGAACCTGTTTTATACAGGCTAAAGGCATAGGGCAAGATGTTCTTTTTACCTTGCTGGGGATAATAAGGCCCGTACATCACCAACTGCTCTTTCGGAGCTGGCTGTAGTTTATCAATTGCCATACGCTCGTTCCCTAAAACGGTGTGGATGGGTCAGCTGAAATCAGCCCAAGGCAGGGAGTGGAGTTCCTGTCCTCGGCATTTTAATCGGTGCTCGGGTTGCTTGAGCATCGATTTAAGGGGGAAGGAAGCGGCGAAGTTAGCGCTTGGGGCATAGGCACGTTCGGTGACGGGTTGCCACTGCCTAATCTGAAGTCCCCAGCGAGGAAGTGCCACTGCGATCGCCACAGGTTTCAGCTAGTTTTAGTGTGCCCAAAGTTTTTAGGTTTACAGCAGATTTTTTGGGGATTCGTTGGGCGGAACCGGGTTGACCGGGCAGGCGCGATCGCCGGGGCCAGTGGTTTCAAGCCCGGTGTTGGTGGCCTGTCTCGGCTTTGCCCATCTGGAACGGTTCACCGATGACGACGGGTAATAAGGCAAAGAGCAGGAGCAACAGGTAATAGACTGTGGCGGCGATCGGGTCGCGGGTCGCAAAATACTCAGGGATAGTGAGCCCACGCCACGTCAGGACGACCGTAAATTCAAACAACAGGCCCAAACTTAAGGCAAAGGCCCCAATGCCGAACCGGAGGCTGGTCACTGGGGGAACGGCAAACCGCCGCACAACCCACCGTACCGCGACGATCATGACCGCTAGCATCAGGGGCGCTTCGATTAATTCAGCAATGCGATCGCCCACTTGGGGCACTACCACCAGCACCCGCACTGGCCCCAGGATGGCCCCAATCCCAAAGACCAACCCAAAATAGGTAAGACCAGCTTTCACAATGAGGGCGATTTTGGTTTGGCGGTTCATGGCGGGTTGCCTCTGGCGAGCGAAATCGGGTGGCCTATGCCCATTGTAGTCAGCCTCAGTGACCTCGGCGGTAGGCTGTGGCCCCGCGATCGCCTTTGCCAGATGGTCAGCCCAAGGCATCTTTGGGGGCGTCTAAGCCCTTGGGGCAGGCCATTGTAGCGCCTTGTTGGAGGTTTGCTGCGGGATCAATGACTTGTGTTAAGCCCCACTAAGAATTATTGTTAATTTCAAAGCAATGATGAATTTAACAAGGTTATGGCACCACTGGTTGCTAACTATTACTTGACTTACCGCTGTAATGCTCGGTGTCATTTTTGTGACATTTGGGCATTGGAGCCGAAGCAAGAAGCTGACCTGGATACCATTCGGCAGAATTTGAGTGATTTGCGCCGCTTGGGGGTGAAGTACGTTGACTTTACCGGGGGCGAGCCGCTGCTCAAAGAGGATGTGGGTGAAATCTACGCGGAGGCAAAGCGCCAAGGGTTTGTCACGAGTATGACGACCAACACCATCCTCTATCCCAAGCGGGCGAGAGAAATTCAAGGCTTGGTTGATTTTCTCAATTTTTCGTTGGATGGCCCCGACGCTGAGACCCACAACCAGTCGCGGGGTGTCCAGATTTTCGATACGCTGGTGGAGTCGGTGAAACTCGCGATCGAACTGGGGGAATATCCTGTCCTGAACCACACGGTAACGGCCCAAAATTGCGATCGCATTGGCGAAGTGGCCCAACTGGGTTTGGATCTGGGAGCCCGCGTTTGGTTGAATCCGGCTTTTACGGCTCACAGCAACTACAACTCTAAAAAGAACCCAACGCCAGCGATGGTGACGGCGATCGAGGCGGCGGCCCGCCAATATCCCAATGTTGGCTACAATAAAGCGGCCTTAGCGTTCATTGAAGCGGGTGGTAACGATACCCAAAATCCTCGCTGTAAGGCGGTGGATGCGGTCATTGCTATTTCACCCCATGACGAGCTGTTATTGCCCTGTTATCACTTTGCTCAAACGGGTTTACCAATCAATGGTCGTCTGTATGAGCTATACAAGCAATCGGAAGAAGTTGAGAGCTATCGCCAGTCCCAGGGCAAGCTCGCAGTCTGTGAAGGCTGCACAGTCTGGTGCTACCTCATCCCCAGCTTCTTCAAAGGTTTAGACAAATATTGGTGGTTAAATCAAGTGACCTATGCCGGAGAGTTCCTGGCCCGAAAACGATTCCTTCAGCGAACTGCAACCTATCAGCGCACTGCTAGCTGAGTTTGCTGAAGAAGACGAAGTAGATAACGAAACTGAGCCGTCTCCCTACCGTACTGGCAATCGCCGACGGCGAGCCGCGATCGCCCTCATGTTGATTTGGGGCAGTACTTATGTTTTGCATATCGTTGCCTGGGGCTACTGGTTTGCACTGGGTTTGACGGCTTTGGTCGGAGTTCATGCGGCCCGGGTGTTGCTGGCGCGATCGCGCCCCTTGGCTCCGGCAGCTAGCCTGGATGAGCCGCTTCCGTTTATTTCGGTGATGGTGGCGGCAAAAAATGAGGAGCGGGTGATTGCTCGGTTGCTCGATTCTTTGGGGCAGTTGGACTATCCTCGCGATCGCCATGAAATCTGGGTGATTGACGACAACAGTAGCGATCGCACCCACGAGCTCCTGCGGGAGTTAGCCCAAACCTATACCCATCTCAATATTTTTCGGCGCTTGCCCCAGGCAACGGGGGGTAAATCTGGCGCACTGAATGAAGTCTTGCCCCTGGCTAAGGGTGAGATTATTGCTGTTTTTGATGCCGATTCGCAGATCCCACCGGATTTGTTTCAGCGGGTGGTGCCCTTATTTCATCAGCCCAAGCTAGGGGCGGTGCAGGTGCGCAAGCACATTGCGAATCTTTCCTCTAATCTGTGGCTTCAAGGCCAAGATGCTGAGATGGCGCTGGATACGCTGTGGCAACAGCAGCGGATTGCGATCGGCGGCATTGGGGAACTGCGCGGTAATGGTCAATTTGTCCGTCGCCAAGCGTTGGAAGCCTGTGGCGGCTGGAATGAGAAAACGATTACCGACGATTTGGATTTAACCCTGCGGCTGCATCTCAATGATTGGGATATTGATTTTACGATCTACCCCCTGGTGCAGGAAGAAGGCGTTGAGACCGCGATCGCCCTCTGGCATCAACGGAACCGCTGGGCAGAAGGGGGCTATCAACGGTATTTAGACTACTACCAACTCCTGTTGCGAAATCGCCTGGGCGTACGGAAATCTTTGGATCTGTTTGTGTTCTGGGTTTTGCAGTATGCCTTGCCGACAGCGACTATTCCTGACACTGTACTGGCCCTGTGGCGGCATCAACCCTTGCTCTATGCACCGTTGGCGAGTTTGTCCGTGGTGCTGTCGGTGGTAGGGATGTCGTTGGGACTGCGGCGCATTCGACGATCGGCGATCGCCGAGGGTTGCGAACCTGATGTTGTACCCGTTTCCCCCCTGGTCATGCTGGCCAAAGCCTTTTATGGCACGTTTTACATGTTCCATTGGTTGCCCGTAGTGGCAAGTACCACGGCGCGGATGGCAGTACGCCCCAATCGGCTCAAGTGGGTGAAGACGGTTCACTATGGCAAACACAGCGAGGCAGAGGTTTAGAACTGGCGCGAGCTTCTGCTCAACCTTGGTTAGCGCTTTGTCGGCTGTTTTGCGATCGGCAAAGTGCTTGCCTTCAATCCTGGGTGATTCTCAATTCCTCACCTGGGCCACTGGCCTAAAACGGGACATCATCGTCTTCTGCGCCATCTGGGATATCCAGGGTACTCCCATCCCACGATGGCTTCAAGTTGGTGTTGCTGGCAGTGTCTTGGACTGTGCCGTTGTCCCCATCAATCACTGTTCCGGCAAAAAATGTCGCCAGGTTGCGAGCCGCCCGATCCACCTCATCGGTTTCCCAAGCCTCCATCGGATGATTGGGGGAGGCTTCGGGGGTGAAGGAGGACGGCGGTGGCAATGGTTCAGGCCGATCGCCCGCGATCGTGGGGGGGGGCGGTGATGTTGGTGGCGGTAGGGGCGTTGCTGGCGTTGGTGGCAGTTTAGGTGGTGGCAGCGGATCGGGACTGGGTTTTGGGGGTGGCGGCACCGAAGCAACCGGCCCAGACGGGGGAGCACCGGCCCCAACTTCTAGCAGAATATGAACCTTCCGCGAAAAGACTTTTTGAAAGGCCGCTTCGATATTGGGCAGCTTGCCCTGGGCCATTTTGAACAACGGTTGAGAACTGACCCCCAGGCGCGCAGTGTGGCCATCAAAGCCAAGGAGGTGACACTGCTGCTTCACCATGACCTGGGTGGAATAGGGATTAATTTCCCGGATAACGGCCTGCCAGACGGATGTGAGGTCAGAACTGGGAATAGCGGGTTCAGCAGACGTTTCGGCAGGGGATGGAGTCGCCGGGGTTGGTGGCGGAGGGGTGGCCGCGGAGGGATCTGGTTCGGGGGCTGGGGTTGGTGACGGGGCGGGGGGTGGGGCAGCGGGGGGGCTGGCTGTACGAGGTGTCGAGGGGGCTGGGGTTTGTGTTGGTGCAGGAACGGTGGTCGCTGGGGGGGCCGTGTGGGCCGCGATCGCAGAGGGTAATAGCCCCAAAAGCGTAACCTCTAACCACAAGCGGGGTTGGGTTGTGTTTTTGATCTGCACTTCGGCCTTGCGGAGTTCTTGTTGGCCGGCGAGGATCGCTGTAGTTGCTAACTGTTGGGCCAAGGTACACAACTGCTGCCAGGTTGCCGCAGTCATTGCCACCAGGTCATTGCGCTTGGGGGCGGTTTTAGCAATCAATAAATCGCGGTAGAAACTGGCCAAATTTTGCAGGACAATCAGCGGTTCGCGACCCCGATCCATCAGTCGGCGGGTGCTGTCGAGGAGGGTTTCGGGATTGTCTTGGGCGATCGCTTGCAATAAGTCCAGCAAATCCCGCTCTGGCACTGAACCGACTAAATCCCAGACTTGCTCAACCCCGATCTCGCCCGTTAGTAGGCTGAGTTGATCGAGCAAACTTTCTGCATCGCGTAGTCCGCCCTGGGCCATTTGTCCGACCAGAGTAACGGCTTCGTCTGTTGCAGGAATATTCTCTTGTTTGGCGATTTGGCGTAAGTGCTGCACCATCGCATCGAGGGGAATGCGGCGATAGTCAAAGCGTTGACACCGAGAAATGATTGTCGCCAGAACTCGCTGAGGGTCGGTGGTGGCCAGGACGAAGACAACGCGATCGGGCGGTTCTTCCAGGGTTTTCAGCAGGGCGTTAAATGCTGCCGTACTGAGCATGTGTACTTCGTCGATGATGTAGACCTTGTAGCGGCACTGCACGGGGGCAAACTGGGCGCGTTCAATTAATTCCCGAATGTTGTCTACGCCGGTGTTGCTGGCTGCGTCAATTTCAATGACATCCAGAGCTGTACCCCTCGCGATCGCCTGACATACATCACACTGGCCGCAGGGTTGGGGCGTTGGCTCTGGACTGTTCAGACAATTTAAGGACTTGGCCAAAATCCGCGCACTGGAGGTTTTGCCTGTCCCCCTGGCCCCTGTAAACAGATACGCCGGAGCAATTTTTCGTTGGCGAATGGCATTAGTCAGCGTTGCCGCGATCGCCTCTTGCCCCACCAGCGCAGCAAAAGTCTGGGGGCGATATTTGTGATGTAGCGGTTCGTAGGCCATCCGACTCCCAGCCGTATAGTTCTCTTGGGTATTTCTAGGGTAAGGGAGATTGGGTTGCCCAAGAGGGCGTGCCCCGCCTCCCTGCCCAGCGTGGTCGATCGTTTTGCTAGGCGCGATCGCGCCCGGTACCAAACTTAAGGGGGAAACCCCAATTTAGCCCTCGTCTTCTGCCGCAAATAAATCGAGGGGTAAATGCCCAAAGGTTTCTTGCACATCTCCGTCGTAGGCCGACTGGCAGGAGACCAGCACGCCTCGGTGGGTGCCCACGTAGGTATCCAAATGGCACAGGCCAGTTTTGGGATTGAACTTGAGATAAACGGGGCCAGCGATCGCGTCTGGGGTGGGGCGTTCAGGATAATCCAGGCCCGCCAAATAGGTGTGGAGTGCGGCGATCGCGGCCTCGGTGGTGTCGGCGCAAATCCCCAAAATTTGGTAATCAGAATGCTCGCGCACTTGCTGTAAGGCTTGCCGAATCACAGGTTTGGCCGGAATTTGGGCCGGGGGTAAGCGGTCAATACAGATAAATTGGCGGAGCAGCGCGATCGCCTCAGCTCGCGTAAGCGACGAAGTATCTTGAACCATTGCGTTTGTTATCCCGTTTGAGTCTGCACAGGAATTGTGCCTCCAACCATCGATCCTACAAGGCTCCATCCCTTTCTCACCACTGTCTTTTCAAGGGCACTGCGATCGCGGGCAGAGCCTCGATTGGCCACCAACTCCGGCGCAATGGGCCAATTCCTCCCCTGGCAACACAATTGGGCCAGTGCGTCCCTCGGCAACTGAAAACCTTATTGAGAATTAGAGGCAAGTGAGCCATTTTGCGATATGGTGTTAGTAGGCTTATTGATTAAGATTCTCAACCCAAATTTTTCGGGTTAGTCAAAACAGGTGTGTGAGTTTGTCCCTGTCCCTGGGCCGCCCTGTTCACTCAATACTTGGGGGATGTGATGATGTAAGTTGCTGGTGCTTGGGCATTATAAAACCACAGGGTGCAGGCCGTAGACTTACCCATTACGGCAAAAAATTATCTTAACCACTGAAAAATTGCTTTTCTAGACCGCAGGCTTTCTACTGTGTCTTTTTCTACTGGTTCGTTTCATATAAGAATTATTCGCAGTTATATTTGGCAATGCAGCAAATTCGCCCACAGTCTTTAACCATTCCCGTTGTCACCATTCATCGCAGCGATCGCTGGCAAGTCTATCAGCGGTTACAAGAATTGCACATTCCCTGTAGCTGTCTGCCTGACGGACTGCTGCAAGTTGAGATTCGCCACGGCACCGATATTGCACAACTCCGAAGTGTCATTCAACAGTTGACGGCTCCCCGTGGCCACCTGTTGACCTGGTTAGAGCAATGCTGGCAGGCCCGGTTGGCCTAGCGATCGCGCCCATAGAGCCTGGGCAAACAGGCTCGTTGGTCACCCCATCCCGCAAACATCGTCTGTTCACTTACTGATGCACGCACTATGAGTAAGACTCATCATCAAATTGCCACCTTTCAGCTTGAAGGGCGGTTTTTGGGCTACGACATTGAAAATGGCTACAAAATTAAACGCCTCCACCTGGCAACCGCCACGGGGGAACAAACCATCAAATTGTCCAAAGAGGCCCGTGCTACCCTGGGACGGGTGTTGGCTCCGGGGGAATGGATCGCTGTGCGGGGCCTGGTCAAACGCGATCGCCTGACGGGATACGAAAAATTCAAAGCCTTTTCCATTCAACCCATTGCCTGCCATTCCGGCGTTGCCCCTGCTTCCCCAGCGGCGCAGGCTCCAATCAGTGCCCCCCAACACCGCGATCGCCCAGACAAGCCCCAAACCATTCTGATGTGCCAAAAATCCGATTGCATGAAACGGGGCGGCAAGAGTTTGTGTCCGGCTTTGGAGGCGGAACTGCGCGATCGTGGTCTGGCCGATCAAGTCACCATTCGGGGCACTGGTTGCATGAAACAGTGCAAAGCTGGCCCCAACTTAATCATGCCGGATAAAACCCGCCACAGCCGTTTGACCCCAGCGGATGTCCCCGCCCTGTTGGATCAGTGTTTTCCAGCGTCTAAAAGGGGCGCGGCCTTACCATCGGCGACGATTGGGCGCTGAAGCTGTTCTGTGCACGGGGCGAGACTGATCAAGTCGTTGATATTGACCAACATTGTTTCGCAGATGGCATCCAGGGGCAGATCGTTGGGATCTCGACCGAAGGGATTTTCAATTTCGATGCCAATTTCTTCAATCCCAAACAGGGTGAAGCTAATGAGCGCGACAACTGGCCCCGTCCACCAACTCAGACTCCCGACCATTTGAAAAGGCAACGACAGGCAATAAAGCAGAAGCAGTTGCTTTAGGTGAATGGCATAGGCTAGGGGAATAGGTGTTTTGAGAATGCGCTCGCATCCGCCCAGACAATCCACCAGTTTGTTCAACAAGTCCTGCATCATGGTGAGTTGATAGGGATCAATCTTTTGCTGCTGTTGTTGGTTTTGCAAAAAGTCGCTGATCCAAAAGGCCACCTCTAGGGGTGGATTGTTCATGGTTTGCAGTTTGTGGAAGTGGTGGTCGGGGATTAGGTCTTGGAGTTCGTGGTTGACGGCTTCTTTGCGGAGATGGAGTTTGGTGGCGATCGCAAATGCGCCGAGCAAATACAACGCTTGAATTTTTTGGTCGCGTTCCGCTACGGTTTTCGCCGGGACGACAATCCACAGTTGACGGGCTAGGTTGCGGGTCGTGTTGATGATGGTGCCCCACAGTTTACGCCCTTCCCAAAAGCGTTCATAGGCTGTGTTCGTACGGAAGACCAGCAACAACCCCAAGACAATGTTGGGAATTAAACCCGCTAGGGTGGGCAAGGCGACGGGATATTTTTGGTCAAACAGCAAGGACACAAATAAACCGAAACTGCCACAGACCAGAGTTCGGCCCAGGATGGAAGGCACGATTGACCCGCGCAATTGAAAGGCAAGCTGAAACCACTGTCGTTCTTCGGCAAAAAACATAGGCTCGAATCGTTACGCTGGAAATCTTCTATGAATCAACAGGAATAGACATAGGTTAGACGCGCCTTGACACACAAAACCCCGCTGCCAGTCCAGTACAGCGGGGCAACTGCCATTGCCCTGAGCGAGCAATTTGAGTGTTAGTAGTACATTGCAGTCTGGAGGATGGAACCTGCCGCAGAAGTGGCCACTTGTTGAACAACTTGGAGCAACAAAATGGCGAGCAGGGGGGAAAGGTCGAGGCCACCCAGGGGAGGAATGAAACTGCGGAAGATGTTGAGATAAGGATCCGTCAGTTGGCTCAGGATTGAGAAGGGTGGATCGAACCAGTTGATGTTGGGAAACCAGCTCAACAAGATCCGAATAAACAATAGGGCAGTGTAGATATTGATGAAGGTAACTAGGGTGGTAACCAGCAAAGGCAGTAAAGAGTTCATATCAAAAATTAGGCCCTCTCAGGGCGAAACACGACTCGGCGGTTTTGAGGATTGATTCAAATTGAGCAATCTGGGGGAGGGTTGCACCCGGCTAGTTGGCTCAGAGTAAAGCGCCTGGGCGATCGCCAATAGCCACCCTGACTGACTTTGATCAATTTGCCCATTAGTCTAGCATTTTCGGCTTTGTCTAATGATGCAAACTTCGACCGGGGAATAGATGGGGTTGTGGGCCAGGTTTGGTCGCGACTGGATTTATTTCCGTGGATCGTGGGCGATCGCTTGCTCTCCAGCATCGCCAACAGTGCCGCCATTGACACCGCCCAGTTGTTCGCGCACATCGTCGATCGCGTCATTCAGTTGGGCAATTTTGTCTTCCAGGCTGCGCCGCGCCGTTTCCATATCAGTACCCGTTGCGGCTTGAAATAACCGTTTCTTTTTACGAGGAGCTGCTAAAGATTCTGGCGGTAGCCCATTCGGTTCCTCGGGTTCTCCTGTTTGTCGGGCCGCTAGCAAGGTTCCGACCACACCGCCGATTACACCACCGACGATGGTGCCGAGTAAAAAGCCGCCTGCGAATCCATCTCGTTGACTCATCAGTAACCAAACTTCCAACGTTACAAACCAGAGCGCGACGTTTCCCTCAGCTTAACCGGAGATGAAAGGATTGACCACCTGCGCCTAGAGCTTCAGCGTACCACTATCGGGGCCTTAGCGGGTGCCAAAGGTGCGATCGCCCGCATCCCCCAAGCCAGGAACAATAAAGCCGCGATCGTTCACATGCTCGTCAATCGTAGCTGTGTAGATGTTTAAGGTGGAGTAGACCGCACTTAATTTTTGTAACGCAGGGGGGGCGGCCACAATGGAAATAATCCGCACATAGGCCGGATCAATGCCTCGCTGGGTCAACTCGGCCATCACCGCCATCATCGTGCCGCCCGTGGCCAACATGGGTTCGGGAATGAGGACGCGGGTTTGGGGAGGCATTTGATCGGGGAGTTTGTTTAGATAGCAACTGGCTTCCAGGGTTTCCTCATTGCGGACAAACCCCAGGTGATACACCGAGGCCAGGGGCAACAAGGACTGGGCTCCTTCCAGCAGGGCTAACCCGGCTCGCAAAACGGGAATAATGGCGAGGGGCACCTCGGCATCAACGACGGTGGCCGGACAGGGAGCCAGGGGCGTGTTGACGGTTGTGTCGCGGGTGGGTAACCAATCCCGAATGGCTTCGTAGGTGAGCCAACGGCCTAGTTCTGTCATGGCCGTCCGAAAAATAGCATCGGGGGTGGAGGCATCGCGGGCGATCGCCAGCCAATGTTTGACCAGGGGATGGGGCGGAACGTAAACGCGCAACTGAGAGGTCATAGGGGTCGCAAACTCTTGATAATCATCGATCCGGGTGAAGGCAAACGGGGAACAAGACGATTTGGCCACAGCCATGCAAGCATGCCATCGTCATCTGTACGGCTCCCCACGGTTCAGCCGGTTGAGGCTTGGGGGCAGTCGGAATTCATCATACTCTGCCCTTTACACCCTGATCCAGGCATTCCCACGGGGGGCATGGGCGATCGCGCTGGAGGTCGCAAAATATTTGAGAAAGACTTTCAATATAGTTGACATAGATTATCAATAAATTCCATAATAATGGCAAGTGTTCTCCTCTCTGAAGGATCGGCAGGTGGGATTGGTCGGTTTGCGCTAGCCAATCCCTTTTTCATGGCCTGAGGAGGGCGCGATCGCCCCCAAGGTGGCTGGTGAGAATGGGGCCATAACCCATGAAGTGGTTAATAGTTAGGGCGAGGTTTAGTGCAAATAGTTATCGTTAATCTCTAATTTGGGTTGGGGATAGCCCCCCAACGGCTAGGGCAGGATGCGGCGGCTAACCCCAGCCCACTCGGAAAATTTTCACCATCGTCCGTTAATCAGTGGAACCGAACCAGATAGGCTAGTAGAGGCGCTGACATCATTTATCTTGCTGGCCATCGACCGTAAATTATGGATTCCACGACTTCGACGACTTTGGTAACGACTCCGGCGACGACTCCCGCCGCCCAGGCGATCCCATCGGGGGCAACATTTGATGTGATTGTGATTGGCTCTGGGATTGGGGGTCTAGTAACGGCGACTCAACTGGCGGCTAAAGGTGCAAAGGTGCTGGTCTTGGAGCGGTACATCATTCCCGGCGGGAGTGCGGGCTATTTTGAGCGGTCGGGGTATCGCTTTGATGTGGGCGCGTCGATGATGTTTGGGTTTGGCGATCGCGGCACCACGAACTTGCTCACCCGAGCATTGCAGGGGGTGGGGATGGAGCTGGAAACGATTCCCGATCCGGTGCAGATCCATTACCATTTGCCCAATGACCTGGAAGTCAAGGTCCATCGAGATTACGAGCAGTTTTTGACCGAACTGGGCGATCGCTTTCCCCACGAGCGCCAGGGGATTCGCAAGTTTTACGACGAGTGTTGGAAGGTCTTCAACTGTCTGAATAGTATTGAACTCCTGTCTTTAGAGGAACCCCGGTATCTGATGCGGGTTTTCTTTCAGAATCCGTTGGCCTGCCTGGGGTTGGCGCAATATTTGCCCCAAAATACTGGGGATATTGCCCGTCGCTACATCAAAGACCCCGAACTCCTGAAGTTCATTGATATTGAGTGCTATTGCTGGTCGGTGGTGCCTGCTGACCTCACCCCCATGATTAACGCCGGGATGGTCTTTAGCGATCGCCATTACGGTGGCATCAACTATCCCAAAGGGGGGGTGGGCCAAATTGCACTGAAATTGGTTGAAGGGCTGGAAAAGGCGGGTAGTGCAATTCGGTATAAATCGCGGGTCACGCGCATTTTGACGGAAAACGGGCGATCGGTGGGGGTGGAGTTGGCCAGTGGCGAAACCTTCTACGCCAAACGTATTGTCTCGAATGCAACCCGGTGGGATACCTTTGAGCATTTGCTCCCGGCTGAGTCCATGCCAGCCGCAGAACAACGGTGGCAGCGCCGTTATCGCAAATCACCGAGTTTCTTGAGTGTACATTTAGGGGTTCGGGCAGAGGCGTTACCACCCCAAACAGACTGTCACCACATTCTGGTAGACGATTGGCAGCAGATGGAGGCGGAAGAAGGCACAATTTTTGTTTCGATTCCGACTTTGCTCGATCCCAGTTTGGCTCCGGCTGGCCACCATATTGTGCACACCTTTACCCCGAGTTGGATTGAGACGTGGCAAGGGCTATCGCCCAGTGAGTATCAAGCTAAGAAAGATGCTACTGCCCAGCGCCTGATCCAGCGATTGGAAACAATTTGGCCGCAGCTATCGGGGGCGATCGCCTACCAAGAAGTCGGCACACCCCGCACCCATCGGCGGTTTTTAGGGCGAGCCGATGGCACCTATGGCCCGATTCCTGCGCGTAAGTTGTTGGGGCTGTTGGGAATGCCCTTTAACCGGACGGCAGTGCCGGGGCTGTATTGTGTTGGGGACAGCACTTTTCCGGGGCAGGGCTTAAATGCCGTGGCATTTTCGGGCTTTGCCTGTGCCCATCGGATTGCCGTGGATTTGGGGTTGTAACTTTGGGGTTGTAACTTTGGGGTTGTAACAAACGATGCCCCGCCCCTGGTTGCCGGATGGCTGGAGCTGGGGCCAGACGGCAAGGGGCCAACGTTGACCTCAATCAACGACCCGTAACCGTCCAGTGCGCAAGAGGTCAAAGACACGGTTGATGAGCGCTTCTTCGGGGGCGCTGATCGTTTGTTTGGAGAGCAATTTGGCCATGAACTGTTGTTGATCAGCGCGGCTGATTCTGCCGGATGCGGTGATCTTTTGCACCATTTGCTCAATGTCAGATTGAAAGGAACCAGAGTGGGACTTCATAGCGACAAGCAGCGAAGGAGATAAGTTGACTTTGGGGGATGTTTCCGACGGATACCGATCGCGGCCAAGGGTCAGGGAAAAGAACGATCGCTTTTGGAGCGGAACAGGGAACGCTCAAGCAAAGAGCCACGATCGCGAACGATCTTTTCAGGAATTTGCCTACAGCATAAGCGGTTTGTGCGATTTGAGCATCGAGAGAACCACGAGTCCAACTGGTCGCGATCTTCTCTGTGTTTTTACGGAATTTTAATCACTCTGGCTTTGTGCTTTCTTTAACGGAATTTTATCGATGAGTGGGTGGAGTGGGCTAAAACTTTAGCTAAGCAACGTATCATTTATGGCGCTGCTGGGCGATCGCCGTAGGGCCTCTCACGGGGGCGATCGCCCGGTGCAAGCCTAGGAAGAGAGGCGGAAAAGACCTTGGGCGATCGAGGCACCCCGATGGGTGGGGGAAATTTTTCTGTAACAATGACAAATCCTGAAAGCTTAGCGATTACCCTTGAAACCGCCAAGCCTCCAGGATCAGGAGTCTTGAGGATATTTGCGGATCACCCAGGGGCGATCGCGATGGTTTAGGCTTTATTCTGCCGTTGCGAGTTCCGTGGAACTCCGATTGCGGCGACGAGTCAGTGTGTTGAAGAGCATCACCCCGATCGCTTTGATCAGGCTGCCTTCCAGTTCTTTGAACATTTTCATGTTGAGGCCAAAGGCATCGTTGGCTTCATCCACAATGCGCTCGACCGTGGCTTCATCCACGGGCAAGTCGTTCATGGCTTGCCGATATTTGGCTTTGAAGGCTTTTTCGTCGTCGATCGCGTCGAACTCATAGAAATGGGTCCCTTCGCCATCGGTGAGGTTCATCCCCCGCTGGGCAATCCCTTTGAGGATTTGGCCGCCGGACAAGTCGCCGAGATAGCGCGTGTAGGAATGGGCGACCAACAGTTCTGGCGCGGTGTTGCCAATTTCATGAATCCGAGCAACATACTCTTGAGCCGCTGCGGAAGGGGCGACCTGCTCGCGCCAGTTGGCCCCGTAGTAGTAATACAGGTCTTGCTCAAGAGCGGCTTTCCGGTTGAGTTCGGAGAAGTAGATCTGAGCGATGATGGGGTGGTCTTTATGCCGCTCCATTTCTTCTTCGATTGCGGAGTAGACGAAGTAGAGATTGGCGGTGAGCTTACGATAAGAATTTTTTTCGACGGTTCCTTTCAAAAAGCAGGCAATGAAGCCTGTGTTTTCAGCCATCGTGTGAGATTTTTTAGTTCCCTCACGGAGTCTGGTTGCTAAATTACTACTCATGCTAAATAGTCCAGCACAATGTTGGTTTACAAGGGTGTCCGAATTGTTAAAACGCTGCAAGCACCTAGTTTGTTACATTAGACCGATTTGATGAGTCTTTGTATTACAAAATCTAAAGCGATCGCACTAATTCTGGGAATTTACCTAAGAATTGCGATCGCTTGTTCGTGGGGGGGTAAAGCAACAACCCATGAGACCTGGGTTTGGCTGATTGTGGGAGATCGTCAACGGTGCTTGCACGTTAATAAAACGTAAAAAACCGTAAGATTTCCTAAGAATTGGGCACGACTTGCGGCAGCCCCATGCTGTAGTTGATGGCGCGGCAGTTGAGGTTGTAGGAAATCACGCCGTTTTGCAGCAAGTTCCGCACAAAGTGTTCCAGATCGGAGCCAATGCGGCGCAAGTTATACTCGGTTAAATCTTCCCCACCGTAAGACTCGACCAGTTCATCAAATTTGCGGTAGACCTGTTGGAGTGCTTCTTCTGACCAGTTAAATTCGTTATCTGGATCGATATCCAGGGTCAGCACTTTGTCATCTGGAACCAATTCGTTATTTTCGACGGTTGCTGTAAAGATATGAATATGGCGGGTTGTTGACTTAAGCAGCATGAGGTTTTCTAGCCTGAACACCGTGCGTGTACGTCCTATATTGTAAAGAGTAACTTGTCTTGTAACGGTACTCTGGCTGAAATATTCTGGTTCTCGTTTGAACGGAAATTCTGATCGCGACGGAAAGTTGGCTTTATCATTGCTGGTGCTCAACCGTGGCGATCGCTTGTCCTTGGTCCACGCTCATCCCTTTGGTTGTGATGTATCCACCCACTCGTTCTCATTGCTCGCAGCGCATTATTGGCCTGACGGGGGGCATTGCGATGGGCAAAACAACGGTGTCTAACTATCTGGCCTCGCGGCATCAGTTGCCGATTTTGGATGCGGATATCTACGCTCGGGATGCGGTGCAGCCGGGTACCCCTGTGTTAGAGGCGCTGATTGAGCGGTATGGGACGGGGCTATTGTTGGCGGATGGGTCGCTGAATCGGCCCCGGCTGGGGGAGATTATTTTTAACAGCCCTGCGGAGCGGTTGTGGGTGGAACAGTGCATTCACCCCTACGTGCGCGATCGCCTGGTGGCCGCCTCGACTATGCCGCCGTTGAATCAGGCGACGGAGTACCCCACCTTGGTGATGGTGATTCCGTTGTTATTTGAAGCGCGGATGACGGATTTGGTGACGGAAACCTGGGTGGTGGTGTGTGCGGAAGCGGAGCAACTGGAACGGTTGATGAAGCGCGATCGCCTCACCCTCGACCAGGCCAAACTCCGGATTCAAAGCCAGATGGCTATCAGCAAAAAGATCGCTCGGGCCGATGTGGTGCTGAATAACTCCGCGAGCCTGAGCGATCTCCGCAAACAAATTGATGCCCAACTGTTGCGCCAACCATCGGGTGCGTCATCATGACTAGCGGCACTGGCGATGCGATCGCCCCGGAGCCTTCATCGTTGGCGATCGCCCCCGTTTGGCCCCTGCCCGCCTCCGCCTTAATCCAACGCCTCGCCCCCCACAACGACATTGCGGATGCGCAAGCTAGGGCCACCACAGCCCACAGGTAGGCCACTCTGGCCACCCTTGCCACAGCCACCCGATTCATCCCAAAAGAAATCATCCCCAATGCCTTCGATGTCGGCTAGGGTCTTAAACGCATTGCCAGATAACGTGACATCCCGCACGGGTTCGGCAATTTCGCCATTGCGGATCATCCAGGCTTCCCCCGCCGCAAAGGTAAACATTTCCCCATTGGTCATGCCGCCCAGCCAGTTCCGGGCATAGACACCTTCTTGAATGCCGCTGAACAAATCCTTCACGGGCGTTTTGCCCCGTTCGATCCAGGTATTGGTCATACGGACAATCGGTGAATAGTGATAGTTCAAACACCGGGCGTTGCCTGTCGGGGCTTCTTCCAATTTGCCGGCGGTTTCGCGGGAATGGAGCCGCCCCACGAGAACCCCGTCTTTGATGAGCTGGGTCGTCGTGGCGGGCGTGCCTTCATCATCGTAGGCATAGCTGCCCCGGTGCCCTGTCGGTGCGGCTCCGTCAAAAATTTGCAAGTCTTCCGGGCCAAAGCGGCGACCTAAGCTCATGGTTTCGAGCAAGTCGGGGTTTTCGTAGGCCATATCGGCTTCGGACAGGTGCCCAAAAGCTTCGTGGACAAACAGCCCGGTCAAAATTGGATCAATGACGACGGTATAGGTGTTGCCCCGAACGGATGGCAGATGGAGTGCCTCAACGGCCCGTTGGGCAGCGCCTTTGACCTGCTCATCTAACCCGCGCAAATCTTCAAAGGCTTTGCGGGAACCTGTGGTTTCGCGGCCTGTTTGGACGGTTTCGCCATCGCGGGCGGTAGCGGCAAAGCGCATTTCCATATCAACCCAGGATTGTTCAAGCAGGGTGCCTTCGGAGGTGGCGAGGATAATCCGTTGGGCACTGTCGCCATAGCGAACGGAGACAGTGGCAATTTCGGGGCTAACACTCCGCAAAATTTCGCCGTAATGCAGACAGAGATCTTTCTTTTGGACGAGGGTGATGTTGCGGGGGTGAGAGCCAGTGAGGGGCAGGATACAGGTGTCTTGGATAGGATCGATCGCGGCGAGTAGGGTTTCTTCATCGCCAACCAGGTGGGCGGCGGCGATCGCCTCTTCAATGCGGGCTTCCAGGGAGGTAAGCTGATTAAAACTGGCAAACCCCCAACCGCCTTTGTGACAGGCGCGCACGTGGCCCCCAATTGACAGTCCTTCACTCAGGGTTTCGACCCGGTTGCCGCGCATGAAAACATCGGTGCCCTCAGCAGCTTCGAGGCGAATAGCGAGATAGTCAACCTTGGCTCGGTAACGGGCGATTAAGTCGGCCAGGAGATCTTTAGCATGGGAGGGCAGGGTCGTCATAGGTGATATCGGTGACGGAGATTGCCTTCATTCTGCAATCTGGGCGGCCTGCTTGACAAATAGATCGTCAAAATTCTCGGCTTAATTTAGGGCGCGGTGCGGCGGTGCGACTGGCGCGGCGATAATTGCCCAGCCGACGGAGTGGCCAGGGGGCGCAATGCTGATTGCCAAATTATTGCGACTGGATAAGTCTTTCTGGACAAGTTTCCCTGGGCCGGTCTGACTAAGCACGGCTGACTGAGCAAGCTCCCGGGCTCCGAGTTGCCAGGGCGGAGACAGGTGTGGAAATTGGTGGTCGATGGAGCGGAAAACGGGTTTTAGTGCAAAACCGGGAGTTGGGCGTTGACATGGGCTTCGCGGCGAATTTTGCCCTGGCGCACGGCATCGTAGAGTTCTTCCAGGGCTTCGATATCAGACCGTTTGCAGCTTTTGAGGGTCAAAATTTGGCGGATTAAGCCTTCTGACTCGACGCTGAGATAGCCAGTTTGAAAAGCGGACTGAACCAGGCTTGAGATCATGAGAGGGAACCTCCCGTTTTGGAAACACAATCTTCACCTTCTACTATCGGTGATTGCGGTTTGGCTTTGGCTGATGGGGATCAGGGTGGGGTGTGATACGACGAGGGTGGGGATGTGATGGATATCACAAGTTGGTGGTTGGGGGCGATCGCGCCGTCAGAATCCAGAGAAAACTGCTTTTGGTGGAGTTGGCCCAGGGGGGCAGAGCAACGATGCCGGGAAAAATCTCGAAAAATTTGTTGGCAATTCGGGGTTTTGGAGTATTAATAGGTGGTGTTTTCGCTGTTGTGTGGGTTAATGGGCTGAGAGCTGTGGTTGCTGGGATGGAAAACGCTTCTGGTGGGGCTATCCTTGGTTAGCGCGATCGCAAGCGGTAATGGTGGCACTTATGCCTATCCACAGGGTGAGCGCAAACAGTATTGTTCATGGTGAACGGTGAGGCCCACTTGGTATGGTTCAGTCAAGTCTGCTGTCCAATTCGTCATCCGTTTTGCAAGCGGCACAACGGGGTGATTTGCGGGCGATCGCCTATTGGTTGAATCAAGCCTTGGAACCCCATGGAATGCGGGCTCGCTTTGGCAAACCCCGGTCAAAACGGGCCAGACGGGCCAACCAGTTGCGGCTGTTAGTGGAGTTTGATTTTCTGGCGGAGCCTGACCAGTCGCCCACAGAATGGCGCGAGCAGTTGATTCGGTTTATTTGCCATACGCTGTGGCAGTTGAATGCCCCGACGATTGAAGGGATTAACATTGCGGCCCGGTTTGCAGCCAATCCCAAACAGCTTTTGTGGCAGCAGTCAGTGCGGATTGTGACTCCGGCGAATCAGTTGCAGCGTCAGCAGCGCCAGCAGTTGCGATCGCGCATTCACCACACGTCTCGCCAAAAGCAAAATCTACGCTTGACACGGACGCTGTTAGTCGGTGGCCCCGCGATCGCGGCGGTGGTCGTTGGTGGGATGTTGGGCTATAACCGAGCGCCAGCAGGCGATACCAGCGCCACAGCCGCAACGAACCCAACCAAAACCTTGCCCACGCGCCCAGACACGGTGCGCACCGCCCTGGAAGTGGTGCCCGTGGTGAAGCATAACCAGGTGGCTAACCCCAAAGATCCCACTGTGACCCTGATGTTTTCGGGGGATGTGACCCTGGCCGAGCACTTTGCAGATGTTGTGGGCAATAACCACAACCACGCTTTTGCCCAGTTGCCAGAGTATCGCCAGGTTGATATCGCGATGGTGAATTTGGAAAATCCCCTGACGCGATCGACCCTCACCCTGCCAGGGAAGCAATTTAACTTCAAAGCAGATCCCTCGGCAGTCAAGACCCTGACGGCAGGAGGGGTGGATATTGTGACGTTGGCGAATAACCACACGATGGATTTTCAAGGCGAAGGCTTGCTGGAAACCATCAAAACCCTCAAAGCCGAAGGGATTGAATATGTGGGGGCAGGCAAAGATTTGACGGAAGCCCGCCGACCCCAAATTATTGACGTGAAAGGGCAACGGATTGCCTACTTTGCGTATTGGGGCGAGGAATACGGCGCGACGAAAGATCAACCCGGCGTGAACAATATCTACGAAGAGCGGATTGCGGAAGATATCCGTGCAGTGCGGGATCAGGTGGATTGGGTCGTAGTGAATTATCACTGGGGCCAAGAATTGGCGGAAGTTCCGGCGGATTGGCAGGTGAAGTTGGCTCACTTTACGGTGGATCAAGGGGCCGATGTGGTGGTGGGCCACCATCCCCATGTGTTGCAGGGGGCGGAAATTTATAAAGGGCGGGCGATCGCCTATTCCTTGGGGAATTTCATTTTTGGTGGAAACTCCCGCACTGACTACGACACCGCTTTGCTGAAGGTCGCCCTCAACGAGAAACAAATGAAAGTCGAGTTTCTGCCCGTTGAGGTGAAAAACTATCAACCCAAGATTGTAGAGGGCGATCGCGCCGCTAGCATCTTCCAGCATTTCGACCAGATTTCGGCCAGTTTCAACCAACCCATGCCCAAATCGGTGGTGCTGGATGCCCGTACCCCTGTGACCGCTGCCCCAACCCAAACGGCTAGTGATCCCAAGTTGGCCCCCGTACCGGAAAGCCCAGCGCCCGCCCCAGACGCCGCCGAAACTGCTTCTCCTACGGAGGCTCAAGCCCCTGCGGCCCCCATGAAGCCTGCCCCGCCTCCAGTGGATCCTGGCAATATCCTGCCGGGTTATGGGGGTGAAGTTGCGCCCCCCGCCCCGCCCCAAAACGAAGACTCTCTGGGCATCGATCCCTATGATCCCTTTGCGGCCCCTCTGGAACCCAGCAACAACTCGTTGACGGCTCCGGCCCCGTCTTCGGCCCCCACGTCGCCCCAATTGCCCACCTTTAACAACCCGCCGAGCGACTTTACCACCGCGCCAGAGCACACGCCGTTGACTGCGCCCTCGGCCCCGGCTTCAGAAACCGATAGCACGTCGCCCGCTGCGCCTGCGACCAACCCCCGCAGCGACTCTCCGGTATTGCCGAATTTGCCGCCAGCTGGTGCCACCAGTCCGACTGCACCGGCAGAACCAACGCCGCCCGATGATTGGCAAGGTGCGGCCCCTGGTCAATCGCCAACGGCTTCTGTGGCGATCGCCCCTACCCCCAAACCATTCCAGGCAACTCCGGCCTCCGAGTCTGCGATCGCCCCAACTCACCCTGGTGATGTTGCTTTGGCTGCCCCAATGATGTGGTGAGGAACCCGCCCATGTATGTAATTTCTACGGATCAGCGTCAATATTTGACCTATGTCCTGCAAGACACCACCCAGAACGCGACCCTGGAAGTGGTGCCAGAGCGTGGTGGTATCATCACCCGTTGGCAAACCGCAGGCCACGACCTTCTTTACCTGGATGCTGAACGGTTTGCAGATCCAGACCTGTCGATTCGGGGTGGCATTCCAATTTTGTTTCCTATTTGTGGCAACTTGCCCGACAACGCCTATAACTGCGAAGGCCAAACCTATCGCCTGAAGCAACATGGTTTTGCGCGTAATGTGCCGTGGATTGTCACTGCTCAACAAACGGAAACGGATGCCAGCCTGAGTTTGCAATTGACCAGTGATGAGCATACGCTCATGGTGTATCCCTTTGAGTTTGTGTTGGACTTTACCTATCGGTTGCAGGGCACTAGCCTGGTGCTGCACCAGCGCTATACCAACCGATCGCAGGCCGCGATGCCGTTTTCGATTGGGTTTCATCCCTATTTCGCTGTCACCGATAAAACCCAATTGCAATTTCAAATTCCAGCGACGGAATACCAAGACCAAATCACCAAAACGAATCATGCCTTCAGCGGTACTTTTGACTTTGAAGCAGCGGAAATTGATGTGGCGTTTACCCATCTTTCCAGTCATGTCGCTAGCGTCACTGACCCTCAGCGATCGCACCGCCTGACGTTTTCTTTCAGTCCTGAATTTTCGACCCTCGTCTTTTGGACGGTGAAGGGCAAAGATTTCTACTGCCTGGAGCCGTGGAGTGCGCCACGTAACGCTCTCAATACTGGCGATCGCCTCCTGTATCTAGAACCCGGTGCTAGCCTGGAAACAGAGTTTAAACTCATGCTGGAAACGGTGGCGTAGTGGATGGGCTGGGACTCAGAACGGTTGCAAGATCGGATTTGTTTTGAGTTCCTCAAGGCATTGCTCCAGCGTCAAACCCGCCATAAATTCCCAAAACTGCCCCGTGTGGCGCATATAAGCCACATTGAATGAATTTGGCCCCATATACTCAAAGCGGGAAAACTTGGCCTCGAAACTGGGCGCAAGGGCCTGGGGACTGGGGCAATGGTAGGTGCCGCAAATGTAGAAATAATTGCGATACCACTTGCTATAGAGATTCACCAGGTAGTTGAAATTGTGTTCTGTTGGTGGGGGTTTGATGCATTTCGGTTTCAAGTCTTGTTCAATGACGGCATCAAAGGCTTGCTGAATGTGTTGTTTTTCTCCGTCCGATAGTTTGGGTTTAGTAGGCTTGGCCGGAACATATATCCACTGTTTTTTCTTCGGCATGGGTTTGGGCCTGGATTCTGTGCCTTTAGGATAAGGGCGATCGCGCTGGTCTGAGCGCTGTGATCACTCTGGATTAGGAGTGGAAGGGGTGGGCGCGAGTGGGCTGGGGGCTTTGGGTGGGGTGGTTTGAAGCACGGCAAAGGCCAGGAACCAGCCTACGACTATCCCTAAACCACTAAATCGAATAATCTGCCAGAAGGGTTTTTTGAGGCTATCCCAGGTGAAAAGCTGGCTCTCCAGGTGATATTCCAATTCATCCAGTTGGGTCTGGAGGCGATCAAGGTCGGCCTTCAGTTCTGAAATGGGTTGTCGTTTGAGTTGGCGTTGCAGGCGATCGCGCTGCTGGTGCAGTTCCGGCAGGGTATGCTGGGCGTGCTGCACTTGGGCATAGCGTTCTTTCAGGGCCAAGAGCGATCGCTCGGTTTCGGCTAACTCTTGCTCAAACGCCAATTCTTCAGCTTGTGCTTCAGTAGGTTGCGGGGTTGCCATAGTAGAGTGAAGACACCACCCTTCAAGGATACTCCCAACCATGATGAACCGCTTTGCTTCTGGGTTTACGATCCAAACGGAACACGCCGAATTGCTAAACGAATGCAGCACCGAAGAATTGGCCCAGGCCCTCCTGGCGCGGCTGTCGATTACGGACAAAAACTGGCATCAACTTAAGGCCAACCGTAAAGCCAGAGCGAGTGAGCAAATTGCAGCGGCCCTTGTGTTCTTGCAAAAAGGCCAGGTAGACGAAGCCTTGCCCCGGCTCCAGCAAGCGGTAGGTTGGCTCGATCGCTCCATTTCCGCGCCCCCCTGCGAGACTCACGGCGATCGCCCCCAGCAACCCTAGACACAACCCGATCAAGGTGGATTTTCTCAAAGGTGATGCTTTGGGAGCGTGGGCGATCGGGCCATCCCATAAATCGCGCTCACCCCTTGCTCTTGCGTTGATACCGTTACTCAAACGTCAGCCAATAGCCTCATCCATCCCGACAAAACCATGAACAAAAGCTCAACAAATGTAGAACATGAACTAGAACTGTGGTTAGACTGCCTCCAGTCCACCTAATCACCCTAAATCAGGGGATTAGGCAGATAGATTCTCTCTAATAATGAGTTATACAGCCTCGTCCTCGGCGGGGGAGCAACTGAAGTCTTGTCTGTTGGTATTCAACGGATTATTGTGCATCTAATATTTTCTCTGAGTTAGACTCGGACGGATTAGCACTTGTTAAGCAGACGGTTGTAATCTAAGACAGGCTGGTAACATTGTTAGTTTTGCTGGGTGAGTTTGGATGCAACAGTCAGAAAACACAGATGTACCCAAAATACTGAGCCGAGAACAACGTTGGGAAATAATACGAACATTGCTACAACGGCAGAACTTGAGTGGCGAGGCAAAACAGTCATTCCAGCAAGCTTATCCTGATGCGCCAGAGGAGATGCTAGAAACGGCTGTTTTTCATACCTATGTTGATGGAATCGGAGCCGCGATAGACTGGTTAGTTGATTTAGAGCTGTTTCTACGCGAACCCGATCATAAACTTGATATCGGTACTACGTATCACTTGTTATATCACCTCTACAATTGGTATCAGTTTCATGAGTTGCTTCCAGACGGAAAAGCAGGTGTTTTAGAACGGCTCAAGGAGATCAAAGAATTAATTGCAGATGGAGAAGTAGAGGCAATTCTTATAACCGTTGAGGAGATAGAATCAATGTTTAAGGGCAGTCGAAACTATCCTAATTTTCAATAAGCGGCAGTATAACAATTCGCGTGCAGCGGATTGACTGCAACCGCTTGTGTGGAATGTAAAGACCACGGCAACCGCTGACGCGAACCGTTAGGTTCACTCTACAAATCATCATGGAAAAGCTCACGCTTCAAGTCCGAACAAACGATAATCTGCTGGATCTACTTGCCAAGTCTGAGTCTGCGGCTTGGGTTGTAGCAGAAGACAAGGTTCAAAAAATTACTCATATTCAAGTTGTGAACTTTAATGGCACACAAATGATCGAAGGTGAATTTGATCGAAATGCCAGTTATAGAACAGAGGATGGCAGGCTCGTTGTAAAGTTTTTAGACGGGCACATCATTAATTGTTCTGTCCAGTTTAAGGGACAAAACCCTGTCCGCTATATTTAAGAGGTACTAACCCATACTTCTAGTGCTTCAGGTTGCTGCATGGACATCACAACCACCTTAAAACAGATCACCGCATTAAGCATTCAAGATCGCATTCGCCTTGTACAAGCTATCTTGGAAGTATTGCAGCCGAACAAGACTATCTCGACCTTACAGACTCTCAGAGGCAGGAACTAGACCGTCGAATTGATGATTATGAAGCGAATCCTGACAATGTGTTGACTTGGGAGGAAGTTAAAGCTTCGGTTAAAGCACGAAGATGAATTATGTACTGGTTTTTCGCCCAGAAGTTCGTAAAGAACTTGATGAAGCGTATAGTTGGTACGAGAGTCAGGAGTTAGGGTTGGGCGATGATTTTTTGGAGCAGGTTGACGTAACAACCGGTTGGAGCGGACTGCCAAAGCTGATCAGTGTTGTGGCAAAGTTGGTCGGTAGGCACTCAACCGGATCTTTATGCGGTTGGAGTCCCCGGCGGCGGCAATCCCTGTAACCTCAGTCAGCACTAAAGGTTGCTCTTCTACGTCTCTCTGAGTAAGCAGTGTAGGATGGTAAGCAGGAGGGCCATATGAGTATTCCTATCATCGACGAGGTTGTTGAACAACTGAAGGTTATGCCTCAGCCTTTGCAAAGGCGGGTGCTTGAATTCATTCGGTCACTGGTAGAAACAGAAGTTCGAGGTACACCAGGACAACAGTTGTTGCGTTTCGCTGGCTCAATTCCTGCTGACGACCTTCAGTTAATGCGTGAGGCGATCGCGCAAGATTGTGAACAGATAGATGTTGATGAATGGTAGGTTTTTACTCGATACCAACATTGTTATTGCTCTTTTTGCTGATGAGGCGATCGTCAAAAATAACCTTGCTCAAGTCAGTGAAGTTTTCATTCCAAGCATTGTCATTGGTGAGCTGTGCTATGGAGCCAGAAAGTCAGGACGAGTTGAAGCAAACTTAGCAAGAGTTGATGAATTAGTCGCTGGCAGCACAATATTGGTGTGTGACGCTGAAACTGCACGGCAATACGGTGAGGTCAAGAATAAGTTAAGACTTAAGGGTCGTCCATTACCTGAAAATGATCTCTGGATTGCAGCCCTTGCCTTACAGCATGATTTGACTCTAGTAACACGTGATGCTCATTTTCAAGAAGTGGAGAGTCTGAAAACAGCAGCGTGGTGACAAAGCTGCCGCATAACAACCCGGTCGGAGCGGATTACCGAAAGTTCCCGGTGTGGATGTAGGGTTTGTTGGTAGCTGCACAACTTTGCCGTCAGGTTTCGCGAACTCAATGGGCAGAAGAGTGTGGCACACTGAATCTATCTTTGAGGAGAATTCATGAAAGCGGTTGTATGTACAGAGTATGGATCTCCTGATGCGATGCAGCTTAAGGAGGTAGAGAAACCTACTCCCAAAGAAAACGAGGTGCGCATTAAAATACATGCGACAACAGTCACGTCAGCAGACATCCGCATCCGCAAAGCTGACCCATTCCCGGTAAGATTTTTCTACGGTTTTACAAGACCTAAAAACAACACGATCCTAGGGTCGGAGCTAGCTGGAGAAATTGAAGCAGTTGGTAAAGATGTCAAACAATTCAAAGTCGGTGATCCGGTCTTTGCTGGTGCAGGAATCAGTCTTGGTGCAAATGCCGAATACATTTGTCTGCCGGAATCAGGAGCGATCGCCATCAAGCCTACTAATATGACTTATGAAGAAGCTGCTGCTATCCCTTTTGGAGCAACAACCTCATTGATTTTTCTGAGAGATAAGGGAAAGATTCAGAGCGGACAGGACGTTTTGATCTATGGGGCTTCTGGAGCGTTAGGTATGGCTGCTGTGCAGCTTGCTAAGTTCTTTGGGGCACAAGTGACTGGGATATGCAGCACAGCGAAGTTGGAATTGGTGAAGTCTTTGGGAGCCGACAATGTGATTGACTACACCAAAGAGGATTTCACTCAAAGCGGTAAGACCTACGATATTATTTTTGACACAAGTGGTAAAAGTCCATTTTCAGGTTGTGTCAGCGCCCTGAAAAACAATGGGCGCTATCTCAGAGCGGTTCACATCAATCTATCGCCGATTCTCCGAGGGCTGTGGACTTCAATCACAAGCAGCAAAAAAGTCATCAGTGTGACTGCGATCGAGCGTAAAGAAGATCTGATTTTCCTCAAAGAGTTAATTGAGATGGGGAAGATGCAGTCGATTATAGACAGGCGTTACCCGCTGGAACAGACTGCCGAGGCTCATCGGTATGTTGAGCAAGGACACAAGCGAGGCAATGTAGTCATAACTGTGGGGCAGCGCAACAACACCTAACAATCCCAATGCACCGAAACGATGTCATGTGGTCGGTGAGTCGCAAAAGGTGTCTGCTTCCGGCGATCGCAGTCGTTCAATGGTTTGGTTTTTGGCTCAGGGGGCGCACGGTTGCGGTTAGCGGTGAATGCTTAGACTAGCCCTGGTAAGATTGGGAGCGCGATCGCGCCGGTCAGGTTGCTAAAGGCGATGAGTGAGCCGACGAAAGAGCCGATAGCTAGCCCGCACTCCATCCAATACAAAATAAGGCACTCGCAGCGGTAACCACGACAGCATGGGCCGATAGACCCAGCGGTAAGCCCGTTTCAGGTCATCCCAGGCGGTGCAGGTTTCCACTTCCAGGAAATCAGACACGTCAGCTACCACCCCACACCCCTCGCAGATCATCACATTCCGGCCATGCACATCGTGGGGATGCAACCCCTGCGATCGCGCATGGGCGAGGGCTGCATCCACTTCTTGAATCACCCTGGGCGGAATCTTGACCCCCCGGTGCAGGCAGTCATACAGCGTGATACCCCGCAACCGTTTCAGCACTAAAAAGGTCTCCGCCGCATAGAAACATTCCGAGAACCCCGGATGGCTGCCCAAACGGCGGTAGACTTCCTGTTCGGCGGGTAAACCAGGGCGACCGGGGGCATAAATTTTGACGACCCACGCGGGATAGTCAGGATGGGCCAAGACGGCTGCATAGTTGCCTGTGCCCAACAGTTGCCAGTCCGGTGGCAACTGCCGCACCACCACCGGGTCATGGGGAGTGATACTTTCCAAAAGCAAGTCAGGGAGTAAGGTTTGCTCCACCTGAGCAACAAAACGCTGAAGCAGGGGATTCAACTGAGGCAATTGCGACATGGAGCAGGCGACGGGAACAACAGTGAAAACTTTGAGCCCGGAGCGGCGTGGATGACCTATACGCGATAGGGGGCCTCGGTTAAAGGCAGAGCCGCCGCAGCAGGGAAGAATTCGCTCTCATCCTAACTTGCGCGATCGCAGAAAAGGCTAGTCGTCGACTATTTGACTTGGATTGAGCAACCTTGCGGTTCCATACACAGGTCAAGTCAGCTTTACTACATTGCCCACAACACCTGAAACGACTCTCTAGTATTGACATACGTTCTAGACTGTTCATTACCTTGGGCGATCGCCCCACCCCACAAAACCTCCACACCTCCTGCGCTTGAGTTGATAGTGTGACTTAAAGTCAGCCGATGGTCTCGTCCATCCTGACAAAACTATGAACAAACGCTGAACCAATTTAGAACACAGACTAGAGTAGTGGTTAGACTGCCTCTAGTCCACCTAATTACCCCAATCAGGGGATTAGGCTGACGATTTTCTACCTAATCACCCCAAATTAGGGAATTAGACTGAAATAATTCCACTTAATCACCCTAAATCAGGGGATTAGGCAGATAGATTCTCTCTAATAATGAGTTATGCCTACTAAGTTTCCAGTAGTAATAGTATAGAGAGCAATGTCACTACGCCTTACTGATGCCGCTTTAGATTGGGCTTTGAAACATGCCCTTACCTGGAGTGATACTGATATTTTTCCGGAGATTTTTGAGTTTCAAGCAATTTCAGATGACTGGCCAAACATTAAGAAGTCAATTCAGAATACAGATATATTGGATTGGAGAGTTAGAGCCTTCAGGCGTTGTTTAGTACCAAAGCATAGATTTGGATTTCGGATCTCAACGCAACTTGACCCATTAGATTTTTTGGTATTTACAGCACTCATTAAAGAAATCGGAAAAAAGTTAGAGGCTGTAAGAGTTCCAGCAATTCAAAATATTGTTCATTCTTATCGCTTCTCTCCCAGTGCTGATGGAACTATGTTTTCCAAACAGTATACGTATCAGAGTTTTCAAAAATCTTCCCAAACTATATGTGACAATCTTAATCCGTCTCATGTTGTTATTGCTGACATCGCAGATTTTTTCCTACGTCTCTATACACACCGCATTGACAACGCTTTAGATAGTGCCTTGGGCATCGGTCATATGCACGCAAAAGCCTTGAAAGACCTAATAGCTCATTGGGCTGGTTCATATTCATATGGTATCCCTGTTGGTTCTGCGGCTTCTCGCTTAATTGCTGAAGTAACCATTTCAGACATTGATGAAATGTTGCTTTCTGAAGATGCCCACTATGTCAGATACTCTGATGATTTCCGAATTTTCTGTACGTCTGAAGCAGAAGCATACAAATACCTTACATTAGTAGCCCGCTCTTTACTTGAGAATCATGGTCTCACATTACAGCAGAATAAAACAAAGATTGTTCCTGTAGATGTCTTCAAGAAAGTGTATTTAAAGGAGAATGAAAAACGAGAGATTGAGACTCTATCTGAGAGATTCTATGATTTGCTTTTCTCAATGGGAATTACAGATCTATATGGGAAAATCAACTATGAAACTCTCTCTCCTGAATACAAGAAGGCAATTGATGAGTTGAATCTTGAGAATATTTTGCGCGAACATATTGAGGAGGATGAACCAGACCTTTCTTTGCTGAAGTTTTTGTTGAGTCGATTAGGACAAATAGGTGATATTGATGCAATTGATCTAATCTTCGATAATTTCAACAAATTTGTTCCAGTCATACGTGAGACAATTGAATATCTTTTAAAGCTTGATGAACTAAAACCAGAGAAAAAAGCTGATCTTGGTGAATCACTGATTAATATCTATAAAGATGAGTCTTCAACCGCTTCTCATCTTGAGTACTCCCGAATGTATATGCTCAGACCATTTTCATTAGATGGAGAGTGGAATTCTAACAAACAGTATATAAAGCTTTATAACGATGCACTTGACGATGATTTTTCAAGACGAGAAATTTTGCTGGCAATGGGACGCAGTAAAAAGGATTTTTGGTTTCGCAGTCGTAAGCAATACCTGCATCAAATGACCCCCTGGATCCGTCGCGCCTTCATATACGCTGCTTCTTGCCTGCCAACTGATGAGTATAAACATTGGATACGTGGTGTAGATAGCAATTTAGATGATGTAGAACGTGCAATTGCAACTTGGGCTAGGAAAAACCCTATAACTGTTAGCTAATTTATGCACTAATTGAATCTGCTGTCTTATCCCTTAAGCTGGGTAGGCATAACACGTCACGGCAGCGGACCGACGAAAGCCGCTGGTGCTTAGTTCAAGGTTATCTGCCGCCGCTGCGTTTTGCCGTTAGCCTGCTCTATCTCCCGGTGAGAAACTTCTTTAAGGCGATTGGTTATTTCTGCTGCCAAGTTGCCAGTTGAGTTATTCCAAATATAAAGTTTTGAGTTGATATGGTTCTAGACGTGCGGAGATACGAGAGTCTTGGGACAGGTTATTTCTCCTAGCTCAATGTATGGTTTTAGAACCTTTACTTTGCCTAAGTTATGGCGATGATGATACAGTCCAGCACCATTGCTCTAAGGTCAGTAAACAGCGGTATCAAGGGCGGCTCCACACGTCTAGACACTATCCTAGCTTTGTTTAGGCTTTGTGTGGAGCTTGAACTTTGCCCTGGCTAGTAGGGTCTGCGATGTATTCAAAGTTCTCATCAGAATTCCAAGGGCCACGCTCATCTTTCTCTCCATTCGATGACAAGTTGAAGTAAAGATTAACGGTCTCGTCAGGTTGAATATTACCGAAAAATGGTTCGTCCAACTTGCCTAACGATTCCAAGGCTTTCATGAACATCTTCGTGTGAGAAATTTCCCGCGTTAACAGATGCACTAACGTTTGTTTGGTTCCTTCATCGGTAGCTAATTTGATCAGTTCTTCGTAAGTTTGGCGTGCCCCAGCTTCTGCGGCAATGTTTGCTCTGAGATCGCGCACAACATCACCGCCCTCATTCAGATAGCTTGCAGTCCATGCACTGCCCTGGCTGTCTAGAAAATGAGGGCCGATTCCCCGCACCGCAAATAGCGTGCTTTTAAAGGCTTCTGTTTGGTCAACATTCTTAGTATGACCTTCGATGAGTTTACCCACCATTTCGAGATGGCTAAATTCCTCGATCGCAATGTCTTGCAGCATATCGCGTATTCCTGCATTCTCAACGTGGAATGATTGCACCCAATATTGCAACGCCGCAGAAAGCTCTCCAGTAGCACCACCAAATTGCTCTAGCAGCAGTTGAGCATATCGAGGGTTTGCTTCCTTAATCTCAACGTTGTGAATGAGTTCTTTTTTGTGAAAAAACATGATCTACTCTTCCTACTTATGATCATCAATGAAACTATTTTCAGTAGTGTTGCGAAATAGTTCCTATTGGCCTCTTTACCGTAAAGGGAAGGGTAGGGAAAAACACGGGCCTACAGGTTGAGATAGACTTATCTAAAGTAGGAGATAAGCAATATTTTTAGCTGTTGCTCTGGCGAGATTTAATGTTGGCAACCCTGACTGTAAATAGCGCAAGATCTCAGTTCAAAGAGGTGTGTGGGCGATCGCCGGCAAGCGTGTCTAACATGTTGCTGTAACGGACTGTAGCGAGGCGTTGGTTGAGTGGCAAAGGTATTGTTAGCCGTTGAGCTGCACCAGACCTGTGAGGAGCGCGATCGCGGTTTGATTTTGCTTCCTGGCTGAAAATTTAGTACAAACGCTCGTGACTTTTGGGTAAAATCCGCTATAAACGATAGGAGAGCTAGTTTGCGTGGCTCTGCCCTCTGCTGTGGCCCGTGGAACCCCTATGAACTTGAATCGTGCTTTGGCTCAACCGATGTCTGACTCCGCGATCGCGCCTAGCTTCACAGTGATTGGCACGGTGAAAGGGCCAGGGGACAATGGCAACCAGTATGTTTTCATCACTGCCGACAATCGCTACGTTAAGGTCGGTGAGTTTGTCTATTACGAGGTGTTGGCCGATGGCCGCACAGATCAATGGGTACAGATTTTGGGCAAAATTTCGGCGTGTCGGTTGATTGACCATTTACCCGATCGCATTTTTGCTGATACGGAAATTAGTCCAGAGGCGATCGCGTCGTTGATTGGCTTTACCTACAACAACCCAGAGATTTACGAAGTCACCGTGGATGTGATTGGGTATTTTGATGACAATTTGGGTTTTATGAACCCTCGGAAAACCCCCGATCCGGGGGCGAAGGTCTTCCTGGCAGACAATGCCATGTTGCAGCGGGTGTTGAACAAAAAACAACCGGGGGCGATCGGCTCGGCCCATGTGGGCCATCTGCTCTTGCGGGAAACGGGGGCCGTGCCCGTCGCGCTGGATGTGAAAGAACTGGTCAGTACCCACATGGCGATTTTGGCGGGAACGGGGTCGGGCAAATCCTACACGGCGGGGGTGTTGATCGAGGAGTTGCTTTCGCCCCACAACCGGGCGGCGGTGCTGATTTTTGACCCCCACGGGGAATACAGCACATTGACGGAAATGCAGGGCAATGAACAGTTTCGGGGAGAGGATGGCTACCTGCCCAAGGTGAAAGTGCTTACGCCCGACGACATTCACATTCGGATGTCATCTCTGGATTATGCCGATATTGTGGCCTTGTTGCCGATGATGAGCGATCGCCAGCAATCGATTCTCAACAAAGCGTTTTTGATTGTCAAAAAACATCGCCAGGGCGAATATCGGTGGGATGTCCATGACCTGATTGCTGCCGTCTATGAAGCGGATACTCAGGTGGATGACGAAGGCAACGAAAAACCCGGATCCTCGGCTCCGGCGTTGGAATGGAAACTGGAGCGGTTGGGGCGATCGCCCTACTTCCATCCTGTGCAGCACCTCGCGCCCAAAGATTTGTTTGAACCGGGCCAAGTCACGGTCTTGCAGATGAACGAAATTAGCCAGGAAGAACAACAGGTCATTTGTGCCGCCGTGTTGCGCCAAACCAACAGCGCCCGGATGGATACCCAAAAAGACCGGATTGAGCCGACGGATGAGAATTATTTGCCCTATCCGGTGTTTATTTTGCTGGAAGAGGCCCATCGCTTTGCCCCGGCCCACGAGCCTTCCCGGTGTAAGGCGGTGATTCGAACCATTCTCAGTGAGGGGCGCAAGTTTGGCCTCGGCGTAGGCTTGATTACCCAGCGTCCCGGCAAACTAGATTCTGATGTGTTGTCTCAATGCATGAGCCAATTCATCATGCGGATTGTGAACCCAGTGGATCAGGAAAGCCTGAAGTATGGGGTGGAGGCCGCTGGTCGAGATTTGCTGAAAGAACTCCCCGCATTGACCAAAGGCCAGATCATTATCTCTGGGGCCTGTGTGAATACGCCGGTGTTGTGCAAGGTGCGGCAACGGTTGACCAAGCACGGGGGCGAAACTTTGGATGCGCCGAATGAATGGTTGCGCCATTTCCAGGCCCATCGCCAACGCGATCGCGAAATTGCAGCGGCTCCCGTCACGCCTCAGCGGCGATCGCGTAGCATTCGGGGCATTAGCTTGGAGTGAGGGGGGCCATTGCCGATAGCGGCGATCAAAAGCCCCATTGCGCGGTCTTTAGTACTGGGAATTCCGGCTCCCTACTCGAACCATTCCCCGCTGGTTTGCAATTCTTTGAAGCGCAGCAACAAACCTAAATTAATTTGTTTGGCAATCCAGTACAGGCCAGTCAACACAATGAACGAGGCGATGATCACGGCTAGGGGACGCTTGGAGGTCAAGTCATCCAGGGCTGACAGCACAATGTTGCCCGGATCGGTGACAAAATCCCAACTGTTGTAGCGCCGAAAGCGCCCCAGGAAAACGCCGATCGCCGACAGCGCGTGGGTAATTAGCTCAGCCAAGAGAATGTAATGGGCGGCCCCAATCCGCTTGAGGTAGTGGCTTTGGTTCATCACCGAGATGACATAGGCTTGAAACCCGGTCAAGATGGCAAATAAATGCAGGGGAATGAAAAACAGGACGATGATAAAGGCCGAATACCCGGAGCGAGTGGCCCGAATCAGGTGAATGATATCGGTCAAGAGGTAGGGGGCGTTGGGCAAGAAGGCGATGAAGACGGCAAACGCTACCCACCACAGGAGCGATCGCGACAACGATTTCCGCCGATAGAGCAAAAAACTCAACGCGAACGGGATAAAAGCGAGAAACAAATTCCAAACAATCCAACCACTATGGCGATTGAACGCCCCGTAGGCATCGGTCAAAATTTCTTCCATGCAATCCTTTCCCCTCCCCCCAAACGGGTTTTGAGCAATTTATTGTTGGTGATGTGTTGGTCTGCTGTCCAGGTCAAGGTGCCAGTTGGTGCGGACTTGCTCGCCAAAATACCGCAGCTAGCTACCGGGCGATCGCTCTGGTTTACGGAAACGCCCAGCCTCCGAATTGCGGCAATCTGGCGATCGCTGAGGATACCACCCCCTTACTGGGTCGATTGTGCTTTTTCTAAGGCGGCTTCGCTGTTTTGGCGATAGAGGGTGACTCGGCTCTGGGCGGTATCGTAACGCGAGTCGTTCGCGGCCACTTGAGCCATCAAATCCGAGGCTTTTTGCCATTGGGACGCCAGTTGAAGCCAATCGGCGGAGGTTTGGGCCGCTTTTCCATCTGCCGAGGTTTTTTCAGCGAGACGAACGGCGGTGACAAAGGGGTCGTCGCTGACAGCAACCGGGGCCGTGGTGGAGGCTGGGTTCGGCGCAGTGGCATCGGTTTCGGGGTTCGTGGTTGAGGCCGTGACCGAGCCGGTGGGGTTAGCCAGGAAGCGATCGTAGAGCCACCAACCCCCGGCTAAGAGTAGACAACTGGCGATCGCTCCACCGACAATGCCCTTCCAAAATTGTTGGCGTTCTTGTTTTTTCCGCAGGGCGATTTTGGGTGGGATGGCCTTGCTCAGTTCGGAGCGATTGGTATCTGTCTCGCGGTTGGCCCAATCTGCCTGTAACTGTTGCAAAAAGCTGGGGCGCTTGAGGGTGATTTCTTCCGACCACACCAACTGATTTTCGGGGTCGCGGCTAATTTCTTCTAGCCAGAGGAGTTGCTGTTCTCGGACGATCCGACTGTTGATGTTGACCCGCCGAATGTTCCGGGGCGAGATTTCTTCCAGCAAATAGCGAATGCGCTCGACTAACACAGGTTGTTCTAACTGGTCGAGGGTGGGGGCTTCGCAGAGCAATTGCAAAACGCCATCAGCAAAAATGGCCCGGGTGCGAACGCCGGAATCCGCTAGTTTTTCGTTCAAGACTTGGATCACCGCAGCAACACTGCCCTGTTTGGCCTGTTTGATGATGTCGTTTGCTTCGTTGGTCATAGGATTACCCGCAAGAAAGTGACGAACCCCGATCGCGCGTGTCTGTGAGGTTACTTCGGACTGAGACGATGGAATGATCAACCCATTAGCGATTGCTTATTCTATATCTGAATCGTGGGTTACAAACTGGGGCAGATTCCCACAAATTTTAATTATGGTTACTGCTTTCCCAAACTTCAAGTCTTGGTGGCCCAACCTGGGCTGCGCGGGGCGATCGGGGCCGGGGGAAAAACGGTGAGTGGGTGGGAGTGGGGGCTAATGCAGATGTTGGCAGTCGTTGAAGCGGCGAATTTGCCACAGATCGGTGTTGAAGCGATTGGCGGGGGTGTCATCCCACCGATCGCGATCGAGCCAAAATTCAAACAGGGCGGTGTTGGTGGCCCGTAACCGCCAAGAGCGATCGCACCCCAACAATTCCGCGATGAGATGTTGCAAGATCCAGCTATGGCTAACAATCCAAACGCGATCGCTGTTGGTATGGGTTTGTAGCAAGTGGTGGATGAATTGGTGCGATCGCTGGCGGGCCTCGGCCAGGGTTTCGGCACCGGGAATGGGAATCCAATCCGGCGAGGCTTCGAGCTTTTGGCAAAGATCAGGATACTGGCGCATGGCTTCGCCCCAGGTCAAGCCCTGAAAAATGCCGTTTTGAAACTCTTTTAACTCGTCGGCAAACTGGATCTGTAAAGGTGGATGGCTGGCTTCCGGGTCTACCGGGGCGATCGCCCCCGCATCAATCAAGTCACTCACGGCGGCAGGCAACGGGGCCGTTTGGAAATAATCCACCAAAATTTGGGTGGTTTGGGCCGCTCGTCGCAAGGGACTGCTGTAAATGTGGGTGGGCCACCACGCCTCGGCCAATAAACGTTGGGCCAGTTGGGTCGCTTGTTGTTGCCCCACGTCCGACAATTCAAACTCTTGATGGCCCTGCATCCGTTTTTCTTGATTGCCCGTCGATTGAGCGTGACGGATAAACAGGAGTTTGACGACTCCATGCATAGGGTTTTCTGTGCCTCCAACCAGATTTGTTTCCCTACCCTACACGCTGCTTGGCCCTCTGATCTGTTGGTGTTGAGCGTTACAAATGTTTGAATTTTGGCTCAAACTGTTGCAATTGGCCTAATTTAGGGATCACTAAAGCTTGAGGATCACTTACGAGATATCATCCATCATGGCAACTGCGCAACATGCTTCCGAAACGGCCCCGTTCCCAGCTCAGGCTTTAGCGATCGCCCAAGTGCAGTCTTGTGGCACGACCGATATTCGTCCGTGGGGGTCGTTTACCGTGCTTGATGAAGGCAATGGCTACAAAATCAAGCGCATTGAAGTGAATCCGGGGCATCGGTTGAGTTTGCAAATGCATTACCACCGCAGTGAACACTGGATTGTGGTGTCGGGGACGGCGCGAGTGGTGTGTGATGAGCAAGAAATCATTTTGTGCAGTAACCAGTCTACTTACGTGCCCCAGGCGAAGGTGCATCGGTTGGAAAATCCAGGGGTGATTCCGTTGGTGGTCATTGAGGTTCAAAATGGAGATTACCTCGGTGAAGACGACATCATCCGGTTTCAGGATGATTATGTCCGCGAGGCGAAGTAAACCCTGAGGTGCTCTAGCCTGAGGTTAGCAATCCGCAGTTTGAATCCATGCACCACGCTTCTATTCGGACGGCCAATATCCATCGGGCGATCGCGTTTTACGAGTTGTTGGGGTTTACCGTCGGCGATCGCTTTACGACAGGCTACACCCTGGCGTGTTGGCTAGAGGGCTTGGGAGGCCGCATTGAGTTAATCCAAATTCCTCAGCCCAAGCCCGCAGCGGATGCCTTTGGCGACGAGCATTACGTGGGGTATTACCATCTCTCGTTTGACCTGACCGAGACGACGACGGATTTGCCGAGTTGGTTAGCGGCGTTGCAGGCCAGCTTTGCCGCCGCAAGTGCAACTAACGAACAGGTGCAACCGCTGACCGTGTTACTGCCCCCAGAACAGCAGATGATTGGCGATCGCGTGTATGAAGTTGCCTTTATTGCCGATGCCGATGGTCTGCCCCTCGAATTTCTGCGGTTACTCAAATAACCTCGCTATCTTAGGAACAGGTGGTCTGAACTGACGATTCCCAACGGAATTGCAGCGGAGTTTGGGCCGCGATCGGTTTGATTGTGCTGCGACCCTTATTCACCCATCTGTGCTCACTATGGATACTGCCGAACCGTTTCCCGATAATTGGACGTATCTACGAACAGAGCTGAATTGGCTGGATCGGGTTTTGGCAAATGCGATCGCCCGCCAACGCAAAGAAAGCAAAGAAATTGAACGGGTGTCCCGGTCAAAGGCCGATGCGGTCACCAGTCATTGGTGGAAGGGGTTGGTGACTGTCGATGGGCTAGTCGCGGGTGACTCGCCTGCGGAACTGCCCCGCCGTCGCCCCGGCAGCAAAACCAGTTATCAACAACAAATGGAAGCGCGGATTCGGGCTAGCCGCAACCAGGGCATTGTGTTGGGGTTGCCTTCGTTGTGCCAGCGGTTGAATTTATCAACCTTTGAAAAAAACACTGTCTTGATGGCCCTGGCCCCAGAAATTAATCGGCGCTATGCCCGGATGTATAACTTTTTGCAAGAGGTTGAACAGTCGGGGGCGGCGGGTTTGCCCACGGTGGATCTAATTTTGCGGTTGCTCTGTCGGAATGATACAGAATGGCGGACAGCTCGCTTGTCGCTGGCGGCGGGGTCGCGGTTGGTGCAGTATGGCATTTTGGGGTTTCCGACCAACCAGACCGAGCCATTTTTGGCCCATGTGGTCAAGTTGTCGGATCCGTGTGTGGAATATTTATTAGCCGAAACGCCAGCCTTGATCGAGTTGGAAAACTTGTTGGCGGGGCCGGGGGCACGGCGGGAGTTTTCGGTGCCTGCGAGTATGGCGTTGACCTGCCAGGGGACAGAGGTGGCCGCTGAGGCATGGCAACCGGAACGAGCGATCGCGCCGCCGATGTTGCCCCAGTTAGCGCCGCTGGTCACGCGCATTCCCCTGGGGCCTGGAGAGTCTGATCCGTGGCGATCGCTGGTGTTTCCAGAGGCGGTGTTAGCCACGTTGTACCATTGGCGCGATCGCCTCTGCTATGCCCAACAGGTGGATATTACCTGGGGGTTTGGGACCCCGCCCCAACCCTCTGCCCACCGACCGGGGACAATCGCGCTGCTAACGGGGGCACCCGGCACTGGCAAAACGACTGCGGCCCGAGCGATCGCCCAGTCCTTGGGGATGCCGCTCTATGGCGTAGACTTGGCCCAAGTCGAACCAACGCAGATGGAGGATCTCCTCCACCAGTTGCAAACGGAACGGCCAACCATTTTGTTGATCAAGTCTGCGGCTCTGTGGTTAGGGCGGTTTCCGGTTGTGCCTGCCGCCCAGTTACACCAATTTTTGAGCCACCGTCAACAGCAGGCCAGTCTGACGTTGTTCAGTGTGCCAGCGGTGAATGGGGTGAAACTGCACTGGCGACACCACATCACTGAGCAGGTGACTTTACCGTTTCCGAACCAGGCTGCCCGTCGGCAATTGTGGCTCCACGCCTTTCCGCCCCAAGCCCCGATCGCTGAGTCTGTCGATTGGGCAATGCTGGCGACCTGGCGACTCACGGGGAAAGAGATTGCGGCGATCGCCCGCGAAGCAGCCATTTATGCCGCAGCGGCCCAGGCCGAGGCCATTACCACCAGCCACATCACCCAAGCTTATGCTCGATACCAGGCTCAATTTGGCCTTCGACGGGTTGCCCACCCACCTAGGGGAGGCGATCGCTAGAAATGAGTTACGGTTCAATTTCTAATTTTTAGCCTTAGCGGATGAGTTGTCTTTTGACGCTATTTCCTTTTTTCTTGCTAAGGTTATTCAAACCTGAGCAAGAGTCATACGAAAGATACTCTGAAATTTGCTCATCTTAGTGAAAGAAGAAATATATTAAACATCTATATTCTTTATAAGAATCTAGTAACACATAAAAAATGATTTTAGTCTTGTGTGTTAACGATCTGTTCCGCTCCGTTCGTTTCTGGGAATCCTAGAAATTGAATACTCATAGTTATAACAACTAGCTATTAGAAAAACGTAGTAAACCTCCAATGAAACATATTATCAACAGCGGCAATCTACAAATTTATACTGTCCAAGAATTTATTGAGGCGATTGGTGAAAGTGATAAACTTTGGCAGCATCTAGTTGGACGGGAAGTAACGCATAAAAATGGAATCAAGGGCGTAATATCACTTGTAAATAATCATAGAATTTTCCTGGAGAATTTTTCTTTGGCTAAAAGCTACTCCAAAAGTAAGTTTATTGAGGAGTTTCAAGAAGTAAGTCCATCAATATATACTGATGAACTTTTAGATCCTTGCGTACAAGAAAAAATTTTATTTTTAGAGGAGGAACTCAAAAGCCTATTTGAAAATAACTTTTTAATGGCTAAAATATTTTATAACTTTAATTGTTCTGACTATATTCCTCCTTTTTGGTTTGAGCAGCAAAGGACTACTTTTGTAAAACGATGGACATCTGAAAACTTAGAATTTGAGCTAGATGATGAGCAGTCAAAAGCTGTTGCCACAGTTGAGGAGAATGTTCAAGTTGTTGCACGAGCTGGCAGTGGTAAAACTCGAACTTTAATTAGTCGGGCGTTATTTTTACAAAAACATTGTGGTGTTCAGTCTCATGAAATATTGTTGTTGGCTTTCAATAGAAAAGCGGTAAGTGAAATCAATGATCGTTTAACTAAGCAAACTAAGAGTTCGATTCCACATGTTATGACATTTCATGCATTAGCCTATGCACTTGTTCATCCTGAAGAATCTCTCCTGTTTGATGAACCAGATGGAACACAAAGTAAAAGTCGAGCTTTACAAACTGTTATCGATAGTTACTTACATACCCCACAGTATATTGATAAAATTCGTTCTTTAATGATGGCCTATTTTCGAGAAGATTGGGAACGGATTGTTACTGGTGGATACGATAAATATCCTGAAGAAATGGTAGAGTATCGTCGTTCTTTGCAAAGAGAAACTCTTAGAGGTGAATACGTTAAATCGTTTGGTGAAAAAATAATTGCGGATTTTTTATTTGAACATGATATTAACTATAAATATGAGCATAGTTTTTTATGGGACGATATTAACTATCGCCCTGATTTTACAATTTTTACTGGAAGAAATCAGGGTATAGTTATTGAATATTTTGGGTTGAAAGGTGATCCTGATTATGATGAAATGTCAGGCAGAAAGAGGCAGTTTTGGAAGGAAAAAGATGGCTGGGAATTGCTTGAGTTCTATCCTAGTGATTTAGCCAAGAATGGCAGCGATGGATTTTATTTTTTACTAAAACATTCTCTTGAACAATATCAGATCCCATGTAATTCCTTAAACGAAGAAGAAATATGGAATCGGATTAAACATCGAGCTATTGATCGATTTACAACATCAATGAAAGCTTTTATTGAACGATGTAGAAAATTAATTGTTGATTTGGAAAAACTAGCGCATTTAAGGATTACTCATAAATGTATTAATGAGGTTGAAGAAGGATTTCTAGAATTAGCTGAAATATTTTATCAAGCATATCTTGAGCGCCTTCAAGAAACAGGCGAGGAAGATTTTGATGGGCTAATGCAAAGAGCTGAGGACGTAATTATTTCGGGGGATACATTTTTTAAACGAAAGTCTGGTAGTGGAGACCTAAAATATTTACGATATATACTTATCGATGAATATCAAGACTTCTCTTTACTTTTCTACAATTTGATAAAAGCGATTCGGATGCAAAATCCTAGCGTCAAGCTTTTTTGTGTGGGTGATGATTGGCAAGCAATTAATGGATTCGCAGGGTCTGACCTGTCTTTTTATGAGAAATTTGAGAGTTTATTTCAGCCTTCTAGAAAACTTACTATCAGCACTAATTATCGCTCTGCAAGTTCAATTATAAAAGTTAGCAATCAGCTAATGAATGGTCTTGGTCTGCCTGCCCGTGAAGGAAATAACTTAGAAGGAAAAGTGGAGATTGCTGATCTTGCTACTTTTAAACAATCACTAATTGAGCAAAAGAATTATCAGAAAGATTACTTTATTAAGGCTATTTTGCGATTAATTAATAAAGCACTTCATGAAAATAAAAATGTAATATTGCTAAGTCGAAAAAATAACTTATCTCAGTTTAATAACTATGGAGACAGGTATAAAAAACGAATAAATCAATTAAATAATTTTTTGGAGCTATTACGCTCGGAGCTTCCAAAACCATTAAGAAATAAAGTGAATATATCTACAACGCATAAATACAAAGGCTTGGAGCAAGAAGTTGTTATTATTTTAGATGCTATTCCGCATTCTTATCCATTGATTCATCCAGATTTTATCTTTACACGTATATTCGGAAGCTCACAAGAAAAAATTATTGAGGAAGAGCGTAGGCTTTTTTATGTTGCGATAACTCGTGCGGTAGAGCATTTGATTATTGTAACTGAGAAAAACAATGTTTCTCCCTTTCTTGAGAGTTTGCAAAAAAGCAGAATAAAAATTCCCTTTTTACATTGGTCTGATTATAAGCCTCTAGTTGGAGAGTTGAAGCGAATTACCGTTCAAGTTACTAACCAATATGGAAAAGGGGGCACGCCTACGTTTGAAATTAGAGAACGATTAGGGGCTGAAGGATACAAGTGGAATAGTAATTCAAAAACTTGGTGGCAGATTTATTCCGCACAGAATTTTTCAGTGCAATCATTCCTGACTGCTACTCAATGGATTTCTTATGCCAATGGTATTCAACTAAGATTTTGCGACGACTTAGAAAATGTTTTAGCTGAGTATACTGTTGATGCGGGATGTCCAAAATGTGTTTTTGATAAATTCTCTATGCAGTGTTCGCAGTATCTATAGTACTTGTTGTTAAAGGTGTGGTTGGGGGCTGTAAAAAGTGGGCTAGGGGAGGCGATCGCTGGTTTTACTGATGAGGGGCAGGCGGGCGGGTTTGCGTTGGCGAATTTTGATCATGAGCCAAATGCTGCTCAAAAAATACCCGGAGGTGACGATGCTGTTGGCGAACCAGAGTTGGAGGGCCAGGGAGCCAGCGTTTTCGGCCCCAATGCCCAGCGATACATAGGTAATCAGCCAGCCCAGCGTCAAAATCACCACAGTTCGGCTTAACTCCTGGCGTTGTTGACTGCCCTGGCGGTAATACACTGTCCACAAGGCCGGGACAAAGCCCACAATGGGCATGGCGTACAGGTAAAGCATGAGGCGAGAGTTGCCCCAATCATCCGGTGGGGCGGGGGCAGACACAGGGTGGCGGGGCGGCGGCTCAGAGGGCATAGTCAGGCTGCTGGGTGGGTTGTTGTTCATCCTAGCTTGGATTGAAGAAGCACAATCTACCGGATGTTGGCCTGGGTCAATAGCGCGGCCAAGGCATCCAGGTTGATCACAAAATTGCTGACGGGGGCCGTCATCCCCACAAAATCCCAATCGACGGTTTGGGCTTCGAGGGGGGCGATATCGGTGCAGCCACAGTAGTAGTGAACGCCGATGTGCTGGGCGATCGCGCGGTAATAGGGCAACACTTCGTCGGGTAAAAACAACTCGATCAGGGTGCTCCCTGCTGGGGCAAAGACCAGATTGGCGAGTCCGGCTCCGTGGGGGGCGATGATCACCTCGGCTTGGGCAAACAGAGCAATTTGGGCTTGGGCAGACAGCGTTTCAAGCTGGACACTGACAAACCCCAAGGTTGCTAGATAGGCAATGACAGCGGCCTCATTCACGACTGTGCGGTATTTGGCCCCAGCACGGCTGATATAAATGCGGGGGGTTTGGGGGGCGATCGCCAAACAGCTTGGGGTGAGCAACCGTTGCCGCAAAAACTGACACACCGCTGGGGGCACGATTCCGGCAGCAAAGGAGGAGACGGGCACCAGTAGGCGATCGGCGATCGCGTGGTAAGTGGGGGCTTCGATCACTTTCTCTAGGGGAATCCCCACCAGGGCCAATAACTCGCGCTGGGCGGGCATCAGGCAGGGATTGATCAAAATCTGGTCGATCGCGGCCCAGGCCACGCCACTTTCCTCTAATACGGCGACTTTGGGTAGTGCGTCATACATCCAGTGGAAGTAGTTGTAGCTATAGCGAATGTGGAGGCTGGCGATCGCCCCCGCTTCGACGACGGGGGGTGGCAAAAACTGGGAAGACGCAATTAAGGCAGCATTACCCACCGAGGCATCGGCAAGCAGGCGATCGTCGTCAGTCAAAACGGCCCGCGTGTAGGGATCGACCCAGATGCGCCCCTGGGGGACGGTGACGAGATAGGCTGGCTCGGTGGCGATCGCGGCGGGAAAGGCAGTGGCGAGGGCGGGGTCTGTCCCCTCTGGGAGGGCTGTCCACTGCATCACCTGGGCGGGTTCTACCAGGGTATAGAGGGCGGGATTAGAGGGGGTGGTTTGGGCGATCGCGGTGAACGGCGTTGGACAAAAATCCTGGATCACCTGCTCCGACAATAGCCCCAGCCCACAATCTCGCACGGCGGTTGGGGCATAATCCAGTTGTTGCAGGGCAAAGCCGATTAACAAAAAGCCCCGCTGCCAGACAGGGTTGCGGTGTAAACCTTGGATGGCTAACGCAACTACAGCAGCAAACTCGCGTTCGGTGGCGATGTGTTGCAGGAAGGTTTCATAGGTGGTCATATCCTCTGGCCGGAGTTGAATCGCGGTGTGCAGCGCGGCGATCGCCTCTGAGAGTTGCCCCGTTTGGAGCCAGAGCTGGGCCAGGGTGTGCCAATATTCGGCGTTGGTTGGGTCGAGGGTGACAAGGTGCTGCAAACTCGCGATCGCCTCCGGGACTTGCCCCTCCGCCAACTGGAAGGCCACCATCAGGTTCAGGGCCTCAATGTCATCGGGGGCGACGGCCACACTATCCGGTATTGCAGCGGGGTCAACAGGCTGAGTCACGGGGCAGCGGGGGAGAAATAAGCCAACTCGCTCCAGACTGGGCTGGATCATGCCCCTTACCATAGCGCGATCGCCCGGAGCCTGCCTACTGGGGCAATGTCGAGGCCACGATTTGCGGCCACCAAGGTTCTTGTGTCGATTTTCTTGCGTCGATCGCAGGTGTAACCAGTACAGTGGAAGACGGTTGGCGACACGAGGGGACTCATGGGTTTACCAAAATTCCGACGGCAAGTGGTGCGTTTTCTGGGGTTGGCGATCGCCGGGGTTTGCGCGATTGTCCTCACAAACTGTGGGGTGGGAAATCAACCCGCTCCGCCGCCCACCGCCACGGGTGAAACCGCCCCCGCCGGAACGTTGGTCTATGGCTCTGGGGGCCAACCTGTGAATCTGGAACCGGGTAACATCACCGATGGCAACTCCTTGATTGTGCAACAGCAGATTTACAATCGCTTGCTGGAGTTTAAGCCGGGAACGACGGAGTTAGCGCCTGCCCTGGCCACGGAGTGGAGTTCGACTCCGGATGGCAAAACCTGGACGTTTAAGCTGCGATCGGGGGTCAAGTTTCACGATGGCACGCCGTTTGACGCGGCGGCGGTGGTGTTCAATGTGGGGCGCTGGTGGGACCCCAACCATCCCAATGGGTATCGGAATGCGGGCAAGAGTTACGAGATCTGGCAGCAAATCTTTGGGGGGTTTAAGGGTACTCCCAATGGGTTGATAGAGTCGGTGACGGCAGTGGATCCCATGACGGTGCGGTTTGTGCTGCGGCGACCGTTTGCGGCATTCCCCAATGCGATCGCGACGGGGTATTTTGGCATGGCGAGTCCGACGGCGGTGCAAAAAGCGGGGGCGGCCTATGGCACTGCGAGTGCGATCGCCGTGGGGACTGGCCCCTTTCAGTTCAAAGAATGGCGGACGGGCGATCGCGTCGTGCTGACCAAAAATCCAAACTATTGGCAACCGGATTTGCCCCAATCGGAGCAATTAGTGATTCGGTTTGTGACCGATCCGGCAGCCCGGTTAGCCCAACTGCGGGCGGGCCAAATTGATTTCACCGTGGATTTAGCGCCGGATCAAAAGCAAGAATTGGCCAACGATCCCAATGTGCAAGCGATCGCACGTCCGTCGTTTAATGTGGGGTATTTGGCCCTGAACCCCAGCTACAAGCCGCTGGCGGATCGACGGGTGCGACAGGCGATCGCCCAGGCCATCAACCGACCGGCGATCGTCCAGGCGTTTTGGGGAGATTTGGCGAAACACGATGCCCACTTCTTGCCCGAATCCCTCGCCTGGGCCAATAACCCCCAACTGCAACCCTATCCCTTTGACCCGCAAAAGGCCAAGCAGTTATTAGCGGAAGCGGGGTATCCCAACGGGTTTGAGTTGGACTTATGGTATATGCCGGTGTCGCGGCCCTATTTCCCCACGCCCAAGCCCATTGCGGAGGCGTTTGCGGCAGATCTCAGCGCGATCGGCATTCGGGTGAACTTGCAAACCAAAGATTGGGCGGCCTACTTGGCGGATGTGCGGAAGCCACCGGGGTTCCAGTCGTTTATGTTGGGCTGGACGGCGGATTATGGCGATCCTGATAGTTTTTACTATCCCCACTTTGGCCCCGGTGCCACGGATGATATTGGCAACTGGCGGAACGATCGCCTGCTGCAACTGTTGGAGCAAGGGCGCTCGGCCCAAACCCAGAGCGATCGCGCCAAAGCCTATGCTGAAGCTGACCAAATTATTTATCAGGAAGTGTTGCGCTTGCCCATTGTCCATTCCCAACCGCTGCTGGCCCAACGGAAAACGCTCCAGGGTTGGGTGCCCAGTCCCTTGGGGTCAGAACCCTTTGCCAGTATTCGCAAATCCTAGCGGGTCGCAAAAGGACGGGGGCGATCGCGTCTATCCGGCCTGCCCAGGGCTATCGTACTTGGGGGAGAACGACGGTTGCGGGTTCGAGGGGAACTTTCACTGTAAAGCAGGTTTGATTGTCGCCACTGCTCACGGAGACGACTGCGCCGAGGCGTTCAGCCAGCTTTTTAACCAGAGCCAACCCCAACCCTGTGCCGGAATATTTCCAGGGGTCATGATTGGGAATGCGATAAAACTTCTCGAAGATCAAGGTTTGCTCTTGGGGCGGAATTTCAACCCCGGTATTGATGACTTGGATCAGGAGGCTGTTGCTTTCCAGGTGGGTGTTCACTTGGATCTGACCGTTGGCGGGAGTGTATTTGCAGGCGTTGGTGAGTAGTTCGGTGATGATCCGTTCCAGGTAATCTAAATCCGTGGTGAGGGGGGGCAAATTTTGGGCTATGTCGATGTGTAAGGGCGGGTGGTGGGCCTGGGTACGGCTGAGAAAAGGTTCTGTGAGGTGGATCAGCCAATCGCTAGGGTGAATGGTGGTGTAGCTGATGGGTTCGGTGTCGGAATCGAGGCGAAGTAAGTCAAGGAGCGCACTCACCAGGGTAATTTCTTTATCGCATTCGTCGTGCAAGATTTGCAAATATTGTTCGGCAGGGGTGAGGGTGGCCTCTGGCTGGGACGGGGTGGTGCTGAGTAGCCCTTGCTCTTTCAACACCAGGGTTAACATTTGGGTGGCGAGTTTGATGTTGGAAATGGGGGTGCGGAGTTCGTGGGAGATGGTACTTAAAAAGTCGTCTTTGAGTTGGTTGAGCCGCTCAAATTCTTGCAGTTGGGCCTGGGTGGTTTGATAAAGGCGAGCTTGGCGCACGGCGATCGCAACTTGGTCGGCGACTTGGCGTGCGAGATAACATTCCAGTTCAGTGAAACTTTCGGTGTGGTGGCGGAATAACCACATGGCCCCAAAGGTGCCTTGCTCATTGGTGAGGGGACTGCCAAGAATGGCATACCGCCGTTCGATTTGGCGGGGCAGGGGCGATCGCGGGGCAATCACACAAAACTGCACCATTTCCTCCCGCAAAATGTGTTCATGCACATCCGGTAGATCGGCGATCGGGATAATTTTTCCCAGGGCACTCGCGATCGTATCGTGTTTCCACTCATAGCAAATCTCCACCGTGGCCGTGGCCATGTGATACTCCACCGTATCGCAGCACAGGAGTTTCAAGCCGTGAGCGAGTTCCTGTACGGCGGTTTGCAAAATCTGGGTTTCGTCCAGGCTGGCGCGTACCCGGTCGGTAATCCGTTTGAGCAATGCCTCATATTCCAATGCCTGTTGCAGTTTGAGCGTCTGCGCTTGAATTTTCGCTTCTAGGGTTTGGGTTTGTTGTTCGAGCTTGGCTTGCAACTGGCGCACCAGCATGTGGTTTTGGACGCGGGCCAACACCTCCTCGACCTGAAAGGGCTTGGTGATGTAATCGACTCCGCCGACTTGAAAAGCGCGAATTTTGTCGTCTAGTTCGTTTAATGCGCTGAGAAAAATGACTGGTATTTGGCTCAGGTGCTCTGTTGCCTTGAGCTTTTGGCAGACGGTATAGCCGTCCATATCAGCCATGCAAATATCCAACAGAATCAGATCAGGAGGGGCTGCCTGGGCCGCTTTCAAGGCTAGTGAGCCACTCAGCACCTTGCGGACTTGGTATCCCTTTTGTTCCAACATGATGGCCAAGACGCGCAAATTGTCGGGCGAGTCATCAACAACTAGAATGTCGCCGCTGGTTGCTGCTTGCATACGCTACTGAGGCTGAGTGAGGTCAATAATGGGTTCAAATTGAAAGTTGTGAATCAAATCGGTTAGCGTTTGCGCTAGTCTAGCGTGGGCTGGCGGGATGTCGCCAATGAGGTGCAGAAGTTGCCGTTCGTTGGCTTGAATGGCAGCCTGGTGGCATTGGCTGAGCCAAGCGGTGGGCATAACGGCAAAGTCGTTGCGGGTGAGGGGGGCTGTGGCGGTGAGGGGTTTGGGTGCATCGTTGGCTCCCAGGTAGCCTTCGATGGGTTCATAGCGATACTGCACTCCCAAATGGTGGGCCATTTTGGCAAACAGTACGTTTTCTTGAAAAGGTTTGCTAACAAAATCATCGCATCCTGTTTGGCGAATTGCGGTTTGTTGCTGCTCAAAGACGATCGCCGTTAAGGCAATGATCACAGTGCGGGGCGGGGGATTGTCTTGGGGCGGGCGGTTTTGTTCTGCTTGGCGAATGCGTCGAGTGGCTTCGTACCCATCAACAACGGGCATTTGCATATCCATCCAGATCAGGTGGGGCTGCCATGTTTGCCACAGGGCGATCGCGACTTCCCCATTCTCGGCTTCCCGGACATCAAAACCGATACTACCCAAAAGTTTCGTTAAGACTAGCCGACTTTCGGGGTTGTCATCAACGACCAGGATGCGTTGGTGGGGTTGGTGGGGTTGTAAGCCTGTGACGCGCTGTTGGGGGGTGGGGCGATCGCCTGTCTGCTCCTCGGTCAACACCACTTTGCATGGAAGCACAAAGCTAAAAATAGAGCCCGCCCCCACATGGCTTTCGACGGTAATTTTCCCACCCATGAGTTGGACAAATTGTTGGCTAATTGACAGCCCCAAGCCCGCCCCGCCTTGGGTGCGATAACCCGTGCGAGTTTGCACAAATGCATTGAACAAATGCTTGAGTTCTTCCGGCGCAATGCCCAGGCCCGTATCTGTCACCATGAAGCGAATGTTGCTGGTGGGCGAACTGGCGACTGGTAAAGGCTCTGAGAGTTGGGGGGGGCCAGCTGGAGCACTTGCCGCCGCTGGCTCTGCGATCGCTTCCAGGGATACCTGTAAGGAAACATGGCCGATTTCTGTAAACTTAATCGCATTGTTGAGCAAGTTAAGCAGGACTTGGCGCAACTTACTTTCGTCTACCAGAATGTAGCGGGGGACATTGGCCGCCGCCTGAATCTCCAGTTGCAGCCCTTTCGTTTGCGCTTTGAGTTGCAACATTTCGTGCAAACTCCGCAACAAATGGGATAGGTTTGTTTTGTTTTCATCAATGAACGTGCGGCCCGCTTCAATTTTTGACATTTCCAGCACGTTATTCAACAGTTCCAGCAAATGTTCGCCGCTGCGGGCAATGATGCCCAGTTGCTGTTGATGTTCGGGGCAAAGTTTCTGATCCCGTTGTAACAGTTGGGTGAAGCCCAAAATCGCGTTGAGCGGGGTGCGGAGTTCGTGGCTCATGTGGGCGAGGAATTGGCTTTTGGCGCGGTTGGCGGCTTCGGCTTCTTCTTTGGCGATTTGCAGCTCAGCGGATTGCTGCTGGGCTTGGGCCAAAAGTTCGGCTTGTTGGATGGCAACGCCTAGTTGCACGGCAATTTTATCGACAAAGTTAATTTCTTTTTCTTGCCAGTGGCGCGGCCCGGAACAGTGATGGATGCACAGGAGGCCCCAGAGTTGTTGGCACCGGATGATGGGCACGACGAGGTTGGCTCGGACTTGGAAGCGTTGGAGGATGGCGAGGTGGCAGTCCATCAAGGCGAGTTTATAAATGTCATCGGCCACCCAGACTTGGCCTTGTTCGTAGTATTTGGCGCGGTTTTCGCCAAAGCAGTGATCTTGAATGTGGGTGGCGATCGCGGCGGGATAGGGGGGCAGGACGGTTTCAGCGACGAAGGAACCTTCTGCCCAATTGGTGTCGGCGGTAAAGGCGAAGACGGCGACGCGATCGGCGTTTAGCAGTTGGCGGACTTCGGCGGTGGCGGTTTGAAAAATGGTGTGGAGGTTGAGGGTTTGGCGGATTTTTTCGATGACTTCGGCAAGGGCGCGTTCCCGTTCGGCTTCATGGATGAGTTCTTCGGCCCGGCGATGGAGTTGGGTGTCGAGACTGACTTGTAATTCCCGCGATCGCTGTTGCGTGTTGGCGAGGAGTTCTGATTGGCAGATCGCCACGCTGAGTTGATCCCCAATTTGCACTAAAAAACTAATGTCTGATTCTTCCCATTGCCGTGGCCCTGTGTTTTGAAAGACGGCGAGTAAGCCCCAGAGCTGCTGGTTGTTGAAAATGGCGATGATGACGTAGGCCCGCGCTTGGTAGCCTTGCAAGGCTTGGATGTAGCAGTCGCTGAAGCCTGCGTTCAAAATATCGGGACACACCCGAAAAATATCACCTCGGCTGAAATTGCCGCCTCCAGAGGTTTGGAGGTAGGTGTCGGTGTTGGTGCGGCGAGAGGGGGGCATGGTGGCGTCGGTTGCAAAGTTTTGCAGGCTACAGGCGCTGATGTTGGCCCGGAGTTCGGGGTGGATTGCTTGATAGGCGAGGAGCGATCGCCATCCTTCGGCCACCGATTCCACAACAAATTCGCCGCTCCAGTCGGGCTGAAACCGATAGATCGCTACCCGATCGGCTTTCATTAATTGGCGCACTTCGGCAACGGTGGTGGTGAAAATGGTGTTGAGGTCGAGCGATCGCCGAATTTTGTCAATAATGGCGGTAACAGCCTGTTCCCGTTCCAGGGCTTGGGCAACCGCCTGGGTCAGTTGTTCCGATTGCTGTTGGAGTTGGCTAACAAACTGCGCCTGTTGCACCGCCACACTCAAGTGCATGGCAATTTGTTTGACCAGATCAATTTCTGTGGGTTGCCACTGGCGCGGCCCGCTGCACTGATAGATACACAACAAGCCCCATAACTGATTCCCCGCGAGCAACGGCACAATGAGGGCGGCCCGAATCCCAAATTGGGCTAAAAGTTGTTGATGACACGCTTGCAAACCACAGCCATTGACATCCGCTGCGACCCAAATCTTGCCGTTTTGGTAAAGCTGGGCATACTGACTGCCAAAACAATGATCATGGAGCTTGGTGGCCAGGGCCGAGGGATAGGGAGGCACAACGGCTTCGGAAACGAATTCTCCGGCGCGGTGCTGGGCGTCTGGATCAAACCGATACACCCCAACTCGATCCGCGTTGAGCAATTGCCGTACGGTGGTCGCGGTGGCGTTGAAGATGGTGGGCAAATCCAGGGATTCACGAATTTGGGCAACGACTTCCAATAGGGCTTCGTGCCGCAAGATCGCGTTTAAGTGCTGCTCGGTGGCGGTGGCGGGTTGGTTCGCCTGGAGCGCCTGTACTTGGGCTTGTAACTGAGCGATTTCGCGCCGCAGGGCGGCTTCGGTGGGGGGATCGGGGGCGGTTGTGTTAAACCCAGTGACGCCGTTACCATCGACCTGTTGGAAGGAATCGGCCATGCATTGTCCCTCAAAATCTGCGCGATCGCGATCAGGCTAGCTATTTTGCTGCGGCGATCGCCACCTCAATCTGCCTTAACCGATCCGTTGGTTGATGATTCAAAACTCTGTTTGAGCACTAGACTAGGTAACACAGGGTGCAGTATTGGGATCCAAGGGTTCAATACTGCGCTTATCACACACGAGATTTAAAAGCAAACCTATTGCTGCTCATTCTACCGTTCTGTTTGTCCAGAACGCGATTTTTTCGGGTAGTTTTTAACATCCTGCCAGGGCCAATCGTGCCCAGCAATTAAGCCAGGGTCGTTTGGCCATTGAAATAATCTTCCAACTGGCGACCATGATCGTGGGACAGGGTTTGGAGGGGAATGAGGGCGGGGGTAAACGCTTGTACATCCAAGATTTCCATATCATCGTTGATGCGCGTGCTGCCGATCGCATCGACTTCCACCACCACACACACCGAGTGGACGCGGCCATCCCGATCGGGGGAGGAGTAAATCCCAACTAAGCGCCGGACATTGGCAACTTGCAGGCCCGTTTCTTCTTCTAATTCCCGCCGAATGGTCGTTTCAATATCTTCGCCCCAATTCACCATGCCACCGGGCAAGCCCCATTTTTGGTTATCTCGCCGTTGAATCAGGACAATCCGACCATCTGGCAAAATGGGAATCACGCTCGTCCCCAGGACGGGGTGCCGAAACAAAATGCCTAAAACTGTTTGAGTGAAATGCCAGAGCCGCCGCATACATTAACAATTTAGTTGTGTGAACTGTGTCTAAGCCTATCCGAGGGGATTGGGCGATCGCGAGCGACAATTTCCCCACGGTGATAACACCCGTTGCCCTGATGGTTCGCGATCGCCGGAAGATTATACTCCGCGCACCAGTATGACTCACCCTATCCGTTCGGTGCAATTCATTTCAGGGGCAAATCCTTGGGGGTGCCCAGGGCAAGGGGCGATCGTCAGTGCCCTCAAAGCCTGACTGCATGCGCCACCGCCCAAGCTTAGGCCAAATCAGTCAAAATCTGACCGGCGTGGGGTTCGGGTTTGACCTTCCGATAAATTTTTTCGATCCGCCCATCTGGGCCAATCACAAAAGTATTGCGGCTGACCCCAAGATATTCTTTGCCCATAAATTTTTTGAGGCCGTAACTGTCGTAGGTCGCGGCTACTTTGCCCCCTTCATCCACAAGCAAGGGGAAGGGCAAATTATATTTGGTGCTAAATTTCTCATGGGATTTGGCATCATCCGTGCTCACCCCATAAACGGCGATGTTGCAGGCTTGAAACTGGGCATAGCTATCTCGAAAGCCACAGGCTTCTTTGATGCAGCCCGGAGTATTATCGCGAGGATAAAAGTATAAAACCACTTGTCTACCACGCAGATCCGCTAAGTTAACGACGTTGCCATTCGCATCGGGTAGGCTGAAGTCGGGGGCGAGGTCGCCTTCTTTCAATGGCATGGGGGCAATCTCCTAAACGGTAATCGGTCGAAATGTGCTCTGCAAGAGCACGCGGGGGCATCGCTGGCGAGGTGGAGGCACTGACTGCGATGCCCACCGATGTCTCCTCAAGCAGAATCGGCGATCGCGGCGCAGTGCACCCAGGTATGCAGGTATCAGAAGCAGCGAAACGACAGGTGTATCCGTGTAGAGTTGGATGAGAGCTAAATCACCCCTTTGGAACTGGGAATGGTGTGGGCGCGGCGGGGGTCAACCTCAACGGCCATGCGGAGCGATCGCGCAAAGGCTTTGAAGGTTGCCTCAATGATGTGATGAGAGTTAATGCCATCTAGTTGGCGCAGGTGCAGGGTCATCTGGGCATGGTTGACAATCGCGACAAAAAATTCGCGCACAAGCTGCGTATCGTAGGTGCCTACCCGCTCAGTGGGAATTTGGAGGCCATAGCTTAAATGGGGCCGCCCCGAAAAATCCAGCGCGACTTGAATCAAGGCTTCGTCTAAAGGTGCGACAAAATGCCCAAATCGGACAATGCCCTTGCGATCGCCCAACGCTTGATGGAGTGCCATCCCCAAGGTGATCCCCACATCTTCATTGGTGTGGTGGTCGTCAATTTCGTAGTCACCAGCGGCCCGGATATCCAGGTCAAACAACCCGTGGGAGGCGATTTGGTGCAACATGTGATCCAAAAAAGGCACACCTGTTTTGGCGTTGCATTGCCCAGTTCCGTCTAAATTGACCGTAACGTGGACATCCGTTTCACCGGTGCGGCGGCTGACTGTTGCTGTGCGCGGCAACCGCTCGGTGGGCAAGCTAGATTCAATGGGGCGATCGCTAATCTGCATAGACCTTTCAATGAGTTGTCATAAAGTCCAACCCTATGCTGGCCATTATCTCTCATAAACCGGAGGGCAACGCGCAGCAAGCGGAAAGAACGGCTAAATGGCGTACCCAGTCGCTTCATTTTTACCTTGAAAAGAGCAACACTTTTTGAGCGGCGTTTGGTTTGGTTATTTTTTCGAATAATGGAGCATAGGTGTTAGATGGTAACAAATTTCACGCAGCAATCCGCAGGTCACGCCCAGCCGCACAGTGTCGATCTGGGGTCTGTTGAGTCGGCGCGGGGGCGGTTGCAGTTCAAGTTATGTTCCCAACCGGAGGGGGCTTGGGCGGTTTTGATCACGGGCATTGACCCCGGCGATTTGCGCAAAGCAGGGATCAGCTTGTGGTTGCCTGAAGGGGAATATGGCGCGTTGAAAGCGTTGATGGCGAAGACGGATGCTGCGATCGCGGCTCTGCAAGATACCCGTGCACAAAATCACCAAAAACTGATGGCCCAACTTCACACCCTTGCGCCGGAAGCCTTGCAGCAGATGGGCATTGACCCGACCTGGCTTCAGTAAAGGGGTGCTTTAGGTGTCGTTCGCAGAGGCAAAGGGTTTGAGCCAACGGTGGGCGATCGCCCAGTCTAACACCAGTTGAATGCCGCCAAAGAGTAGAAAACTTTCGACCCCAAAGGCGATGAACGCGGGCCATTGCAATTCGGTATGCCAGCCCAGTTCGATCTGTGCCAAGCCCCGCACCAGGCCAAACGCCCCCACCGCACCTGATCGCAAATGGGCATTTTGGTCTTGCCGAATAATGTATCGATAGGTGATGGCAAACAAGGCTCCGGAGCATTGGGTAATCCCCGCATTCAGCCACAGGTCTGTCCCCCAGGCCCAGATTGGCACGCCGCTGGTCTGGGGCCACTGGGGCACGAGCACCACGCTGTTGACGTGAATGAATATGCCCAGGCAACAAAGGGCTGCGATCGCGCCGAACAGGGCTGCTTTCAGGGATTCTATCCGTTCGGCCCAACTGAGGCGCTGGGGGTGTTGAGGCGCAATGAGCGGTTGCTTCATTTCTGAGTGCTGAGTTGACCTATCAGTTTCTACCATCCAGTTTTTACCATATCGAAGTTTGGCTCTTGCTTTGCGCGATCGGGAATTTCCTCCAGTTCCCGCGCTTCAGTCAAACGGCGGCTCCGATCAAGGGCAGCTCGGAGAAGGCCAGATTTGCAATGACAGGGTTGCACTGGCGATCGCCCAGTTGCCAGTTGCCTGGGTGCGGAATTCACACCCCTTTTGCCCCGCATCCAACCCTTCCTTGTGTGATCTGACGATAAACCGACTCCCACTTTGAACTATGATCGTTCTTGCAGTTGTTTGTCACAGAACTTTTTATTATTCGCTATGGATATTTTGACCTTGGGTTGGGTTGGGCTGCTGGTTGTCTTTACCTTTTCGATCTCCCTCGTTGTGTGGGCGCGGAACGGGTTCTAAAAACCAGTGCAATGTCGGGTTAATCGGGTTGCGAATTTGGCTCGCAGCCCCCAGCTTTTTGGGTAAACCTATTGGGTTCATCTGGGTTTGCCAGACCGCAGTGTAGTTCTGAACGCATTGGTGTTGTGGAAACTCAAGTTTTCGGTATTTTGATCATCGCGGCATTTGGTTTGATGCTCGTCGTGACGGGTGGGGTGGCCTACCTGACCCTGGCAGAATGGCGCGATCGCCGTCGTAAAGATAGTGATGCGCGGGCGACCAAACCGACCAAACGCCGCTCCTAACCATATTTTGTCCTTCTTCCTATCCCGCAATTTGCTATGACTCTCCCGCAAGACACGATTGCTGCTCACGGTGGTCAGTTGATCAACCGCATCGCGACCCCAGCACAACGGCAAGAATTTTTGGATAAAGCCGATCACCTGCCTGTGGTGCAAATTGATGAACGGGCTGTTTCGGATTTGGAGCTGATCGCGATCGGGGGATTCAGTCCGCTGACGGGCTTCATGGAAGAGGCCGACTATCTTTCGGTAGTGGAGAAGATGCGGCTGAAGGATGGCACCCCGTGGTCAATTCCTGTGACTTTGCCAGTGGGCGAAGACGTGGCCGAGTCCTTGCAAGAAGGTAGCCTGATCCGGTTGGACAATGCCGCCGGTAAATTTGTTGGGGTGCTGCAACTCACCCAAAAATATCGCTACGACAAGACCCACGAGGCGATCCACGTTTACCGCACCAACGAAGAGAAGCATCCCGGTGTGGCAGTGGTCTATCGCCAGGGGCCAGTGTATTTGGCTGGGCCGGTGTGGTTGTTGCAGCGCGATGCGCATCCCAAGTTTCCGACCTATCAAATTGACCCTGCCGAGTCGCGATCGCTCTTTCGTGACAAAGGCTGGAAAACAATCGTGGGTTTCCAAACGCGGAACCCCATCCACCGGGCTCACGAATACATCATCAAGTGTGCCCTGGAAATCGTCGATGGCTTGTTTCTCCATCCTCTCGTCGGGGCAACGAAGGAAGATGACATTCCGGCAGATGTGCGGATGCGGTGTTATGAAATCATGCTGGAAGAATATTTCCCCCGCGATCGCGTCATTTTAGCCATCAACCCCGCCGCTATGCGCTACGCTGGCCCCCGAGAAGCCATTTTCCATGCCCTCGTGCGGAAAAACTACGGCTGTACCCATTTCATCGTTGGGCGCGACCATGCGGGCGTTGGCGACTACTACGGCACTTACGACGCGCAGTACATTTTTGACGAGTTTGAGCCAGGGGAATTAGGGATTACCCCCCTGAAGTTTGAACACGCCTTTTACTGCACCCGCACCAACCAAATGGCTACCACCAAAACCAGCCCCAGCGACAAAGACGAGCGGATTCACCTCTCTGGGACAAAAGTCCGGGAAATGCTGCGCCGGGGTGAACTGCCCCCACCCGAATTCTCTCGGCCCAAGGTGGCTGCCGAGTTGGCCCGCGCGATGAAGGTCTTTACCGAAAACCAATACGAAATCTAACGCACCATGCGCTGAATTCAGCGGCGTTTTGGGTTTATCGAGTTCAGGGTATTGTTCGCAATACCCTTTTTTAATAGATTAAATGTCCATCACAGAGCCAGCCAACGCAGCGTTCGGTCGCGATTAACTCGGCGCGATATTTTGCCATAACTCGGCTGCGACAAAATTTGCCAAGTGCCCTACATTGGTCGTTGCAACAACTAGATCTGAAACGGCTAGGGTCACTGCTTGAGCTACCAAAATCACATCACCGTCGATTGTTTTGTCACCTGCCGTTGGTTGTCCTTGTTGACGTGCTTGGGCCCAAAACTTTGCAGCTTGATGCATAGCTGTTGTGGTAATTGGCAAATACTCTAGAACCTTCACAAGTTCATCCAAGCGGGCAATACCTTTGGTCTTGTTAGCTCGGAGTAACTCACGCCGAAGCTCGTAGTCTGCAATTTCTGGAATAATAATGCGATGGCCTATTGCAATATGGGCCTGAAGCCACTGAGCACAAGCAGCACTCTCTAAAGATAGTTTAGGATTAGTCACCAGACCCAATGGCCCCGTGTCTAGTACGATCGCTCGGCTCACCAGGTGATACCCTTCAACTCAGCCGGAAACAATTTACGATCGGTTATCCGATCGCCATCTAGAACCTGAACCAAATATTGACCGGTTTCCTGTTGTTCCTCTTCATCTTCACCATCTAGCCAAGATTGAAGTAACTTCACTGCCTCGGTTTGCTTTTGCTTTTCTACAAAAGACTTGGTCAAAAGCTGCAATGCCAATGCCTCAACTGAGAGCCCGTGCTGATGAGCTTCCTGTAAAAGATATTGTTCTAGTTCTGGCGATAGGTTAAGGGTTAGAGTCATAGATTGGCTAAAGATGTACTTTGCATTCTAACTCCGGGAGGCTAAAGGTTTGGGGGCTATGGAGAGCTAATCTTTAATCCCAAATTGGCTACATAGTGTTTGTCTGAAAACATCACTACCACTTTCTACAAATTCATCCTCATTTCCATTTTTGAAGGTAGACCGATGCGATCGCTCAATTCAGAGATCAAAGCCGATCGCGACGGTTGGGGGCTAGAGCAAACCGCGATAGCGAATGAACAGCAAAATTGCCGCCCATGAACCCAAGGCTACTTTGATAGCGACTAAGAGATTCAAAATGGGGATGATGCCACCGCTGACCAGGGTACCAAATTCGCCCTGGGGGAATTCCAGACCTACCAAGGTGAGTCCAGCTAAGCCAATAAACCAGAGGACGGAGATTTTTTCCCAGGTGGCGGCTTGCCAGCGTTGATAAATGGCTTCCATCCATTCGGAGGAAGAGGTGATAGCCACTAGGCCAATGGCCGTTCCGCCGGCGACCCCTGCGGCAAACCCACCGCCTGGACTGAGATGACCCCGAATCGCCAGTTCGATGCTGACTAACGCGGCAATGATGGCTCCTAGGCGGGCAAGCACGACGGAAGGTTCGTCGGTGAATTGGTAGACCGTGCGGGAGGGGAGTTCGTTGGCCAGCAAATGGCGCACGCCCATAATAGCGATGGTGAACACGACGACCTCAAAGATGGTGTCGTACAGCCGATTCCGAAAAATGATGCCAGAAACGACGTTGGCAACACCACTGTCGGTGGCGATCGCCTTGACGATAGCGGCACCTGTTGCTGTGGTGGCGGGGGTTTGCATGACCACGAGCTGAAGGAAAAAAATAAGGCTAGCGATCGCGTAGATCCACTTCAAATTCCAGAGTTTAAAGTCCCACTTCATAGCTGCACTTCCTCAACATCGGATGGTTTTGCGAGGGGTTGGGGCAATGGGGCTGACGGCAGGAGCGTCGGTTGATAGGTCACTTGCAGCCGGGAATCCGTCAAACCGGGAGCCAAAATCTCGTACAAACGATGAATTCGCAGGATTAAGGCATCGGGAGGGGCGGTTTCGCTTGGGGGGAGGGGCGATCGCCGCCAGAGGCCGTGAATTGCCTGGTTAGCAAAGGCGTGTTCCAGGTGTTCGGCGGTTTCATAGGGCACCAGTTTGAGCCGGACGTGGTAGGGGCGCAACTGCGATCGCAGGGCGTTGACCACCGAACTCGATGCCAGGGTGGTTGGGGTTTTGGGGCTGGGGCTACTATCTGCCGAGTCTGGGTCGGCGACAATTCCCAGTCGCATCACCAACGATGACCGCACTGCAATGGCATACAGGGTGATGGCCAACATCGTACCCACGAGGGCCTCAGTCAACGCGACATCTGCCGCCCCCAAAACGGCATAGACCAGAGCGGCGATCGCCCCCAAAATTCCTCGGATTACCAGCGCATGATAGGGATTGGCCTGGAAAACGACCATCCCGGCGGCCAGGGGCAACAGGGCAACAATGACTGCAATATCATTCGTGGTCATGGCGGGCTCCACTACTTGAACAATAGGCGAGGACATAGCCCAACACCGTATTCCAGATTGCAAGGGAGAGCAGGGCCAGCAGCAGCAGGGGCCACTCACTGGGAATTTTCAACAACAAACCCACCACAATGCTCATCGACCCCAAGGTGTCTGCCACAGAGAGGCTGTGGAGTTTGAACAGCACAGAGCGATCGCCCAGCAGGGGCCAAGTCCCCCAAAACCAAAAGAAAATGCCCAGCCCCAGGCAGGCGTTACTGAGTCCGTCAATCATGTGCCCCCCTCGACGCGATCGTTCAACCGTTTCAGCAAATGGGCTAACAGCATCAAAGCCGCGTTGCCCACACTCAAGATAATGACCCCCACGACCCCGATCATCCAGTCATCCCGCAGGACGGAGACGACCAAGATGAGAATGGAGGTTTTGGTGGCAATACTGGCGAAGGCCAACATTTTTTGCCAAATATCCTCGTCCTGACAGGCTTTGTATAGGGGAATCAGCAGGGCAGTTAACAGCGCGAGTACCGTCAGGTTCATTGGGGTTTCCTCCGACAGACGCGGTGTACTTCATACCAACCCTGGTCGTGATACTTGAGGGCAATGGTTTTGGGGGTGAAGGTAATGAGGAAAATATCGAGAAAAATCAGGCCCGGTGTGCGGCCCGGTTTGACCCGTTCCATTGTGATTTCCTCGTAGCGATGGGGCCGGAGAATGATCGCGATCGCCTCGATATAGGCTTGGGGCACTGCCTGCACAATTTCCCACAAGGCCCTGAGCCAGTCTCGCAACGCTCCAGGATTTTTGAGGTTCCGGGGGAGCAGCAGCGCGACCCCCACCCCAATGACAATGTTCGTCAGGCTCAAATCTGCGGTGAGCAAAAACCAAATTACTAAGCGCAGGATCAAATCGAGATACCCAATCATGTCAGCACCATCCAAAACAGGGCAACTAAGGTCAAACTCATAAGGCCAATCAAATGCTCGAAGGTTTCGATCACGCGGGGGAGCTTGATGGCTAAGCGGCGGAATATCACGTAGTAAAGCAGCCAGCCCAGGGCAATTGTCGCCAGGGGTTTGATCGTGTTACCCCAGGTGTAGGCTTCGTAATAGATGCCATTGGCGATCAATAAGCCGCCAAGTAAGAGGGCGATCGCGCTCCAAAAGCCGGGTTTCACCGTTTGGGCGGGGGCAGAACCCGATGGCAAAAAGATAAATTTAGCAAACGAGATCGCTGTACCTAAGGCGGCGATATTCATGCCAATCACTTGCCAGGGGAGGAGGTTTTTCATGGTGAGCACTTTGGCCCCAAACCCGGAAAGGAGGGGAAAGCCGGAAATGGAAAAGCTGGCGATCGCCAAGGCTATCCAAATCGGGAAATGCAGGGGTTGCTGCTGCAAGTCTTTGAAATTTCGACTGGGGAGCACCCCGGCAATCAAAAACAGCGCTGCTTTGACCAGGCCGTGGGTCAGGGCATAGAATCCGCCGACTTCGGGAGCTGCCAGCACAAACCCCAATTGCGACACGGTATGAAAAGCTAGCATTCGCTTGGCGTCTTTCTCGAAGACGGCATAGCCCACGCCTAAGAGCGCTGTGGCAACGCCAAACCACCGCACCAGTGGATCCACTTCGCTCACCAAGAGAGCAAAACGGGCTAAGGGAAAAATACCCACTTTGATGACGGCCCCGGACAAAAGCGCGGACACTGGGGCCTCGGATTCGGAATGAGTCAAGGGTAGCCACAGCCCAGAGACAAAGATGCCGCCTTTGGTGAGCAAGCCCATAAAGATGAGGGCGATCGCTTCGGGGGGGGCTCCGCTTAAGCTTGTGAAGGCAAAAGAGCTATTCGCCTGATACACCAGTGCCGCACCAATCAGATAAAACAACATGGCGGTGTTGCTGACGAACAAATACCGGAGCCCAATCCAAAGGCTGCGATCGCTGCGGGGATAGGTAATCAACAGAAAAGTGGCAATGCTGACGACTTCCAACGCCACGTATAAGCTCATCAAGTCAGCACAAACAAAGGCCCCATTCACACAACCGTGGAGAATGACCAATTGGGTATAAAAAAAGGCTGATTTATTGCTATTCCAGCAGTAAAACAGGACAGCCAGAGTCACCAGGGCATTGGTCAAAATAAAGAAGCCGCTCAAGGCATCTGTCAGCAGCGTGACCCCAAAACTGTCCAGGAGTTGCAATTCGCGGGGCGAGTTACTCCACAGCAGTTGCAAGGCATAGCCGACCGACCCTAACCCGGTGCCCAGCGCCAAGTAGCGATCGCCTCTGGGCCACAGGTAAATGGTGAACCCAGCAAACAACGGCAGCGCGATCGCGAGGAGCGTCAGCAGATCAAGGAGATTCCCGTTCATGGCTGATGATTTTGTTCAATGGCGTGGATTTCGAGAGTGGGGTTTTCCCGCGACAGTTTCATGACTCCGACTAGCATGAGGGCCTGAATCGAAAAGCCAATGACGATCGCAGTCAAAATCACGGCCTGGGGGACGGGATCGGCGTAATCACCTTTGGGTGGCGTGCCCACAATGGGCGTAAACCATCCCACTCGCGAAGCGACTAGCACGTAGTAGGCAATGACCCCCGTGCTCATCACATCCATCGCGATGACTTTCATAAATAGATTCTTCTTTAAAAGAATGCCGAGAAAGCCCACTAGAATTGTGGCAAAGACAAATATTTTCACCATAGAAATAGCTAACCAACGTCCCTATACAGATGACAGGCAAACTAATACCAGGGGCGATCGCCAGAGCGACACCCCACAAGTGCTGATTTGCGTTGGATACAGCTAAGAGAACTATAGATTTATTACAATGGAAAGGTTGCGATTGGTATTCCAATGATTATACAGACTCCCTGAGCCGCAAGGATGCGTGGTGCCATAGGTTTTTCTCAAGGATCTGAGTTGAGTAGGATCTAGGTTTGCTGGCTTGCCAGGGCACCGTTGGTGGGTTGGTGCTTTTGGGCGATCGCGGCTCCTATCCCGACTTAACCCCTGGTGGTACAGGCGATCGCGATCGGTATTGAACACTGCCATCGGTTGTCAGGGATGGGCTGTTTGGGGTTGCGTTTTGGCGAGACCACTACTCACCGTTGCCTTGTTGCCAATGCTTCAGCTCTTCATCAATAAAGTGATTCACTAAATCGCGATACAGCTTGGCGATCGCCTCCGGATTTAATCCTTCGGCCTCTGCCCAAACCCGGCGTTGTTCTAGCATGGCCTGCAATCGTTCTGGGGCTTTAACGCTAAGTTCGCTGGATTTGAACTGAGCAGCAGCTTTGACATAGGCAAAACGTTGACCAAGCAAGGTAATCACTTGACGATCAAGCCGATCAATTTCAGCGCGAATATCCGCCATGTTTTCGCATTGATCTGGAGTCTTCATAAACTGGAACCGGTGCAACTACGCTAGCTTAGCGCTGAACTCTGGCACTCCACAGCTCATGCCAGGTCATGGATTCTCAACGAATCATGCACCATCAAATTCTATCGGGTGGCTGGTTAGGAGCCAGGGGCGGGACGGTAGCGATCGCCCAAGGGTCAAGGGGTGGTGGCTGAAACGAACGCGCCAAAGCCTGCCATCATAGGAAAGCACTGTGTTGGGCCTGAAGCTATGTCATTACCAGGAGACACGATCGCGGCGATCGCCACGGCGATTGTGCCAGAGCAAGGGAGTGTGGGCATTGTGCGGGTGTCTGGCCCTCAGGCGATCGCGATCGCCCGATCGTTATTTCATGCTCCGGGGCGACAACCCTGGGAAAGTCATCGGATTTTGTATGGTCTGATTCGGCAACCAGAAACGCAGCAGATTATTGATGAAGCGTTGTTGCTGTTGATGTTAGCACCTCGGTCTTATACCCGTGAGGATGTGGCAGAGTTCCACTGTCATGGCGGCATCATGGCTGTGCAGCAGGTGTTGCAGCTTTGCATTGCGCAGGGGGCACGACTGGCGCAACCGGGTGAATTTACGCTCCGGGCGTTTTTGAATGGGCGGTTGGATTTAACCCAGGCCGAGAGTATTGCTGATCTCGTTGGGGCGCGATCGCCCCAGGCGGCTCACATGGCGCTGGCGGGGTTGCAAGGCAAACTAGCGCAACCCATTCGGCAATTGCGGACAACCTGCATTGATATTCTGGCGGAGATTGAAGCCCGCATTGACTTTGAGGATGATTTGCCGCCGCTAGATGAAGCGGATATCAAAAACCGCTTACAAACGGTGTTGCAAACGGTGGAACAGTTATTAGCCACTGCCGCCCAGGGAGAACTCCTGCGATCGGGCTTGAAGGTGGCGATTGTGGGTCGTCCGAATGTGGGCAAATCGAGCTTGCTCAATGCCTGGAGCAAAAGCGATCGCGCCATCGTTACTGATTTACCCGGCACAACCCGCGATGTGGTGGAATCTCAACTCGTGGTTGGTGGCATTCCCGTCCAGATTTTGGATACGGCTGGTATTCGCGAAACCACAGATTTGGTAGAGCAGATTGGAGTGGAGCGATCGCGCCGTGCTGCCCAAACGGCTGACCTGGTGTTGTTGGTGATTGACGCAGCGATCGGCTGGACCACCGCCGACCAGGCCATCTACCACCAGGTGAGCGATCGCCCCCTGATTCTTGTTCTCAATAAAACCGACCAACTGGGAACACACCTGACTGTTGCAGGCCAGGAAACCGTAACATTGAACCGAACCGGTTCCTTTCCTGGCCCCATTGTTAAAACCGCAGCGCTGCTCAATCAAGGAATTGACGAGCTGGAACAGGCCATTCTCGCGACCGTGCATCAAGGCCAAGTCAATGCTGCTAATCTCGATTTGGTCATTAATCAGCGGCAAGCCACGGCGCTCATGCAAACCCAAACAGCCCTGCAACACGTTAGCCACACCATTGCTAATCAGTTGCCGTTGGATTTTTGGACGATTGACCTACGTAACGCTATCCACACCCTGGGACAGATTCTTGGAGAGGAAGTGACCGAATCTGTATTGGATCAAATCTTTAGTCGGTTTTGTATTGGCAAATAACCATGCTGACGAGCAAAGCCATGTGCAACCTGGGTTCAAATCGACAAAATCACAGGTTGAAAACCTTGGGGATGCCTAACTGCAATCTGGCTCCAAGGGGCCGTGATTGGCGATCGCCCATTCTGTTTAGCTAGCGCCCTCAGCTTGCGTTTTGGCTCAACAAGGGCTCCAGTAAAGACTGAAATTGATCACGCCGGAAAACCTGGGCCCGCTGCCGATGATCAAACCGGACTAAGCTAGGTAAACCGTGCTTCCGCACACATTCCTGCAACCAAGAGGCAACTCCCTGCCGATTGCTTGACCCCATTTCAGCCTGGAACGGGCCGTACATTAATACCAGCGATGTATGGGTGTTCAGCGGAGCATTTTGTTCGATCAAGTGCGAGAGAAAACTGGCGGCGGCACGGGAAGCATCTTGGCCACGCAAATCACGCCAATTAGCAGGCCGTCGCTCTCCGGGAGACCGCTCCGATTGCCGCCGCTGCCTGGGCGCGGTATCGAGTTGCGGTGTGGAGGGCGATCGCCGACGAACGCGTTTCTGAGTCATAAAACTCCTAAATTTTCTAAAAGGTAAAAAGGCCAAACAGCCCTCCCTTGCACGATGCAAGTGCTTAGAAGGGCTGTGAACAAGTTCTAATTAACAAAAGAAATCCTTGTATTTTGGCAAACTTTGATCAACATACTAACCATAATTCCCCAGAGTCCGCAAACTTTTTCAAACATTGATGTGCAATCTCACCCATTTGACAGAATAATCCCGCATCATAAGAAGCACGAGAAACACGTTGATCCTTGAAGTCCATCTGTCTCATGCCGGCCCCAGGCCCAAACCAAGCACCGCGCTAGGATTAGGTAGAACGATACAGATTCTTCAACGAGAATGCGTTAGCGTACACTGACAGTCTGCGACAAGCCATTTTCAGAACCACCATGACAGTTTGTGAATACCGAGCCGGTTTAGAGGGCATCCCCGCAACCCAATCCAGCATTAGCTTTGTGGATGGACAGCGCGGCGTACTCGAATATCGGGGGTTCCCCATCGAAGAACTCGCGCAGAAAAGCCATTTTTTAGAAACGGCCTACCTGTTGATTTGGGGTGAATTGCCAAACCAAGCTGAACTAGAGAGCTTTGAATTTGAAATTCGGCATCATCGGCGGCTCAAATATCGCATTCGTGACATGATGAAATGTTTCCCGGAAGGTGGGCACCCAATGGATGCGTTGCAAGCCTGCGCGGCGGCGTTGGGCTTGTTTTATTCGCGGCGCGCCTTGGATGACCCTGACTACATCCGCGCTGCCGTGGTGCGCCTACTAGCCAAAATTCCCACGATGGTGGCGGCCTTTCAACTCATGCGGAAAGGGAATGACCCTGTGCAACCGCGAGATGACCTGGGGTATGCCGGAAATTTTTTGTATATGTTGACGGAAGACGAGCCCGATCCGTTTGCCGCCCATGTGTTTGATGTGTGTTTGATGCTCCATGCTGAGCATACGATCAATGCCTCCACCTTTTCGGCCATGGTGACGGCTTCAACGTTGACCGATCCTTATGCGGTGGTGGCGTCGGCGGTGGGTACCTTGGCGGGGCCGTTGCATGGGGGGGCAAATGAGGAAGTCATTACCATGCTGGAGGAAATTGGCTCGGTCGAAAATGTGCAACCTTACATCGAGCATTGCATTGAGAAGAAGCTAAAAATCATGGGCTTTGGGCACCGTGTGTATAAGGTGAAAGATCCACGGGCGACGATTTTGCAAGCTTTGGCCGAACAGTTATTTGAACGATACGGCGAAGACAAGCAGTATGAGGTTGCGGTTGAAGTGGAGCGAGTTGTCCAAGAAAAACTGGGCCACAAAGGTATTTATCCCAACGTTGATTTTTATTCAGGTTTGGTTTACAAGAAGCTGGGTATTCCGACGGATTTGTTTACGCCAGTGTTTGCTATTTCCCGAACGGCGGGTTGGCTGGCTCATTGGAAGGAGCAATTGGGCGAGAACCGAATTTTCCGTCCGACCCAAATTTATACTGGCACCCATTCTCTGGAGTATGTGGCGATCGCAGAACGCTAAATTTTCTCTACTCACACCAATGGGTGATGGGTGTCGCCCCCCTTGTGTGAACTGCTTTTCCTTGCCACGATTGACACAGTGACGATTTTCAGGAACTCCACCCCTCGAAAGTATTTTCGGGGGGATTCTCTTTTTAAAGGAATTTTTGGTGTTAAGGCTTTGCTGCTGCGGTTTGCGGCGATCGCGGCATTGCCCTGACTGACGGATGGGCAACAATTTGGACTACCCGACGGCGCGATCGCCCCAAGCCCAAAATTCGCCCACTTTGCGCCGCCCTGGTTCCCCATCAACTCCCTAATCACAATTATTAATCTACTTAATCCTATTCAAAATCCTTGATGAATAGTATTTCTTCTATATCCCCTTTGTATAATCCTAATCCCTGCGAATTTTCTCAGCGGTGTATTCTAAGGTCTATACTAAGGACGCAAGCGCCGAAGAAAACACATGGTTCAAGGGATTGATTTACAGCAAACATTCATTCGATCGCTGACTGAATTTGGTATCCCCACAGGAGCGGCAAAAGCCATTTGGATGCCATTGCCCATGTTACTCATGATCATTGGGGCAACGGTTGGCGTACTGGTCACAGTGTGGCTAGAACGAAAAATTTCTGCCGCCGCTCAACAACGGATCGGCCCAGAGTACATCGGCCCCTTGGGAGTTTTAGCTCCCGTTGCCGACGGCTTGAAGCTTATCTTCAAAGAAGACACCGTACCGGCCAAAGCCGACCCCCTCCTCTTTACTCTGGGGCCGGTCATTGTGGTAATTCCGGTCTTCCTCTCCTACTTGATTATTCCGTTTGGGCAAAATTTGGTCATCACCGATGTAGGGATGGGTATTTTTCTGTGGATCTCCCTCTCCAGCATTGTGCCCATTGGCCTGCTAATGTCAGGCTACGCTTCCAATAACAAATACTCATTGCTTGGTGGTCTCCGCGCTGCGGCCCAATCAATTAGCTACGAACTGCCCCTGGCCCTGGCCGTTTTGGCCGTAGTGATGATGTCGAACTCCCTGAGTACGATTGACATCGTGCAGCAGCAATCTGGCTATGGCATCCTGGGTTGGAATGTTTGGCGACAACCGATTGGGTTCCTCATCTTTTGGATTGCCGCGCTGGCAGAGTGTGAGCGGATTCCATTTGACCTCCCAGAAGCAGAAGAAGAACTGGTTGCGGGGTATCAAACCGAGTATTCCGGCATGAAGTTTGCCCTATTTTATCTGGGCTCCTATGTGAACCTCGTTCTCTCTGCGCTGTTGGTCGCTGTGCTGTATCTGGGTGGCTGGGAAAGCCCAATCCCAACAGCATTACTAGCAGACTGGCTGGGTATTAGCACCACTGCGCCTTGGCTAGAAGTGGTTGGGGCGGCTTTGGGCATCACCATGACGTTGTTGAAAGCATACTTCCTGGTCTTCCTGGCCGTTTTGCTGCGTTGGACGGTGCCCCGCGTCCGCATTGACCAATTGTTGGATTTAGGTTGGAAATTCTTGCTCCCCATCTCGCTGGTCAATTTGTTATTGACCGCAGCCCTCAAAATTGCTTTCCCGTTTGCCTTCGGTGGTTAATTAGCCCCGACTGTTGGCACAGCCTAAGTAAGACAATTGATCTGGTCGAGTCTAGCCGAATCTTGACTATTTGATTTGAACTAGGACTCGCAAATGCAATCTTCAAGACAGTCAAGACAGTAACGAGCGATGCTGAAATTTCTTAAGCAAGTTGGAGACTACGCCAAAGAAACCGTTCAGGCGGCGAAGTACATTGGTCAGGGGTTGTCGGTGACGTTCGACCACATGCAACGGCGGCCTGTGACTGTGCAATACCCGTATGAGAAGCTGATTCCCTCGGAGCGGTTTCGGGGGCGGATTCACTTTGAATTCGATAAGTGTATTTCCTGCGAGGTTTGTGTGCGGGTTTGCCCGATCAACTTACCGGTGGTTGATTGGGAAATGAATAAAACAACGAAGAAAAAGCAACTCAAGCATTACAGCATTGACTTTGGGGTTTGCATTTTCTGTGGGAACTGCGTGGAATTTTGTCCGACGAACTGCCTGTCGATGACAGAAGAATACGAGCTTTCGACCTACGATCGCCACGAGTTGAACTATGACAACGTAGCCCTGGGGCGGTTACCGTATAAAGTGACCAACGACCCGATGGTGACGCCATTGCGCGAATTTGCTTATCTGCCCAAGGGTGTGACCGATCCCCACGATTTACCGCAGGGTGCCCAACGGGCTGGCTTGCGACCGGAGGAAATTGCGGCCCAACGCGATCAGTAAAGCGAGGTAGGCTGGAGCCAAGATACGGGCTGAACCGGGCAAAAGTGTGCTCGAAGGCTTTTGAGCCTGCGGTTATCCCTGGTAAGCTGTGTCTGGCTTGCCGCCTGTGCCCTGGTCGCGAGGGTGAAGCAAGCGAAACGAGTTGTGTTGAATGTTGTGGCTAGGGCTGGGGATTTGCTCTCCTGCCTGCCGGGTTGACCGAGGAGAACAATTGTGAATTTAGCAGAAGGGGTTCAACTGGTATCGTTGGGGCTGTTGTCGTTGACGACACTAGCAGCGGCGATTGGGGTTGTGTTAATTGCCAATGTTGTGTACTCTGCCTTTTTGCTGGGCGGTACATTCATTAGCATTGCGGGGATTTACTTGCTGTTGAATGGGGACTTTGTGGCGACGGCGCAAGTGCTCATCTACGTTGGGGCTGTCAATGTCTTGATTTTGTTTGCCATTATGTTGGTGAACAAGCAGCAGAATTTTGCGCCTGTGCCGCGATCGTGGGTACGGAAGGCTTCGACAGCGGTCGTTTGCCTGGGCTTATTTGCCTTGCTATCGACGATGGTGATTGCTACGCCTTGGTCGCTTTCAGCGGAGTCGGCAAGTGCTAAGGGCGCGATCGTTGAGATTGGTAAACATTTTTTCAGTGATTTCTTGCTGCCGTTTGAGCTGGCCTCAATTTTGTTGCTGATGGCTCTTGTTGGTGCGGTGATTTTGGCGCGGCGTGAGTTCTTGCCGGATGAGTCGGCGGAAGAGCTGGATTCGGTCTTGACTTTGCCGGAGCGACCCCGTGAGTTGGCAGCCTCAGCGGCGCGATCGGACGTGGGGCGTTAGTTTGGTTTGATTACTGCTTTGCTTTGTTGATGAGTGGGTAGGTGCGGTGTATGCAGCTTCAGTATTTTTTGATTTTGGCGGCAGCGTTGTTTTGTATTGGCATCTATGGCTTGATTAACAGCCGTAACGCAGTGCGCGTGTTGATGTCGGTGGAATTGATGCTGAATGCGGTCAATCTGAATTTGATGGCTTTTTCGAGCTATCTGGATTCCTTGACTGTCAAAGGGCAGGTTTTTACGGTGTTTGTGATTGCGATCGCGGCGGCAGAAGCGGCTGTGGGTCTGGCGATTGTTCTGGCAATTTACCGGAACCGGGACACGGTAGACATGGAACAGTTCAATTTGCTGAAGTGGTAAGGATGATGACGACTGCGTTGGTGGAGCGGAAGCCAAGTTGTAGACTAGCTGCTGTTCACCCTGACGGATTCTAAGCTTGTGCAACTGAAGCAGGTTATTATTGCCCACAAGGCGGGCGATCGCGCGAGCCAGCGCAGTGCAACCGAATGTGCGAAGCAACTGGAAGCACTGGGCTGCCAAATTTTGATGGGGCCAACTGGGCCAAAAGATAATCCCTATCCGGTTTTTTTAGCCTCGTCTACCCAGCCGATTGATTTAGCGGTCATTTTTGGTGGGGATGGGGCAGCGTTGACGGCAGCGAGGCATTTGGCGGAAGCGAAGATCCCTATCCTGGCGGTCAATGTGGGCGGCCACCTGGGATTTTTGACTGAACCAATTGATGTGTTTACGCCGTCGGCGCAGGTATGGCAGCGATTGTTGAGCGATCGCTATGCTGTACAGCGGCGAATGATGCTGCAAGCAACGGTGTATGAGGGGAATCGTACCAATCTCGAACCCATGAGCGATCGCTTTCTCGCCCTGAATGAGATGTGTGTCAAACCCGCCTCGGCTGATCGCATGATTACTTCCATCCTGGAAATGGAAATTGATGGTGAAGTGGTGGATCAGTACCAGGGGGATGGCTTGCTAGTCGCCACCCCAACGGGCTCAACCTGCTACACTGTTGCTGCCAACGGGCCAATTATCCATCCGGGGATGGAAGCCCTAACCATTACCCCAATTTGCCCTTTGAGCTTATCAAGCCGCCCAATTGTGATTCCGCCAGGCTCCGTAGTCAGTATTTGGCCCCTGGCCGATCGCGACCTGACAACCAAACTGTGGATGGATGGGGTGCTGGCAACCTCCATCTGGCCGGGGCAGCGCGTCGATATTCGCATGGCTGAATACCAGGCTAATTTTATTATTTTGAGGGAAAACTACTCCTACTACCAAACCCTGCAAGAAAAGCTGCAATGGGCTGGAGCCAGAATTCGCTACATCAACGATCACCGCAACGGTAACTGAGCGCCTGATCTTCTAGCTCCGCCCAACGCTGGCTACAACGAGTCAAAATGCCACATCACCGGGTTGCCATCACTCATGGGGGCATAAACGGCGGCTCCGATCGCGCTAATCTCGGCTAGTTCCGCGTCAGACAGTTGCACTGTTGCTGCGATCGCATTTTGGTGGGCCTGTTCCGCATTACGCACGCCAACAATTGCGTGAGTTTGGGGTTGGGCAATAAGCCAGGCGATCGCCAAATTCCCCAAACTCACCTGATGCCGCTCGGCAATGGGCTGAAGTTGGGCCAAGGCTTGTTGAGCCCGGGCAAAATTCTCTGGCTCAAATAACTTATTTTTGCGCCGGACATCCTCTGCCTCGAACTGGTGACCGGCCTGGAATTTTCCTGTAAGCAAACCTTGGGCCAAAGGCGAATAGGCCAAAATGGAGATCTGCTGCTCCACGCAATACGGCATGGCATCCGCTTCAACGAATCGCCAAAACAGTGAGTAAGGCGGCTGTAAGCTATCAATCCGGCCATACTGCATGGCTTCTGCCAACTGCGCCTGGGAGAAATTAGAAACTCCGATCGCCCGAATTTTCCCCTGTTGTTTCAAATCAGTTAAGGCCCGCATCGTTTCCGCGATCGGCACCAGCGCACTCCCAAACGACCCCGCCGGCCAATGGATTTGGTAGAGATCAATGTAATCGGTTTGGAGGTTGGTTAAAGACCGCTCACAGGCGGCAATCACGTCGTCATACTGCAAGTGGTTAGCAAAGACCTTGGTGAGATACACCACCTGGTCGCGCACATCTTTGAGCGCCTGAGCCACAATCTGCTCTGAATGGCCATTGCCGTAGACTTCAGCCGTATCCACTGTCGTAATGCCAGCCTCAAACGCCGCCCGAATCGCCCGGATAGTTTCCGCATCCTCAATGCCGACCCACATGGCTTTGCCCGCTTGCCAGGTGCCCGTAATAATCGGTGTGATCTGAATGCCTGAAGTGCCTAATTCTCGCGTTTGCATAGTGGTAGTTTGTCAATTGTGCTGCTTTCCATACCCTACAGGCTGGTTCTGGGTGTTGCCTTCCCTCCACAAGATGACTGTCCCCAGGATGAGCACAAGCTGGCCAGCCGCGATCGCCTCCACGGTTTAACGGCCCAGCCCTGCTGTTTTCTTCAGCTTCGTCCAAGCACCACGGAGTTTCCAAAACTTGCTACTCTTCATGGCCTGCACGGTGTTTAAGGCCTGATTCAACTCAGCCTGTAGCTGTTGCACTTCTCGTTCTGCTTGCGTTTGCGCCGCGATCGCCCCCGCCAAATCCTGTTGTACTTGGGCTAGTCGGTCGGTTAACTCTTGCACCTCTTTGGCGGATCCAGGGGCGATCGCATTCGCCGTGACACCATGCCCGTGGCGGGTGAAATACTCGGTTTTCCACTCCCCTGCGACCAGCGTTGGTTGCTCCAGCTCATAGTAAGCTCCATCCTCAGCCGACTGATACGCAATTTGGAGCAAAGGCCGCTCACTAGGTTCAGTCGCCTCTTCGGAATAATGCCAAGTTAAAAAGTCAACAAACATCACATCGCCCACGTCCAAAGACGGCTCGATAATTTCCATTGCTGGAAACGCCTCAAGATGAATGGTGCCAAAAACGCCTAAATTGCCATAGCGTTGGGACCCTTTAACCACCTTGAGTCCGCCCGTTGCGGGATTGTGCGGTTGTAACGGCACAAAAGCTGATAACTTTTGCATGGTGCCGTGGAATGCTGGCATGTCCTGGTGATTCGCGACTGGCCCGTTCCAATCTGCATCTTTAATCAAAAGTCGCGTCATGTAGAGCGCAATATTAGCTTCGCGTAGCAATTGCTGGGCTATTTTGACCAGGGCCTCGGTTTTATATAAATCTTGAATCGTGGCTGGCAAGCGCCCAAAAACAAACCGATCGACTCGGCTAAGATGGTTTTCCTGCCCCTGGTTGCTAATCGCTTGCCGTGCGCGTTGCCAGTCGGTTTTGATGGCTGCAACCTGTTCGGGGCTGAGGAGATTGCGAACAATCAAAACACCATCTTGCTGGAACTGTTGGATCTCTGCCTCGGATAGCATAGTTCTGTCCTTTAACAACCTCACAACCCTTGAGATCCAAATATAGCAGTCAATGTTCCAGAGCAGGCAGGTCGTCCTCGGCCCCATGTTTCTCAGTGGCTGTGGCTATATTCCTGAGGCTATTGGGCACAAAAATGATCCCTATGGGTGGGCGATCGCTGAGGCCCCAAGGTTAGCGCAAGGGGAAAGTTCCGCCTGATGGGTGAGGGGGAAGAGCACCTGAGTTGGGGCAACCCAAGAGTGCCTGCCGTACTGCTTATAGAATGCTGTGTCTATAGAGCAAGTAATGATGTAATCTCCAGAGACGGATTTGGAACTTTTGGGCCGGGGGGCAGCGTCGAATAACTATACTCACCCTGGCTCAATGAAATTGTTAATGCAGCGGTTCTCCCACATAGCACCAAGGATGGTCGAGCACGGTTGAATAGTGCTTTTCTCTCCCACCAAGAACGATAAACGATAAAAAAACGGTGTTTGCGCCGTGCAGGGATATTCGGACTTAGGTGGAGACTGGCATGAATTGTGTTGCTTGGGATAAAGGTGTTGCGCCTCCAGGTGGTGGTGAGATCGTGAATTCATTGGCCTAGTTGACATCGGTAGCATTACCAGAGAATCTAAATTAGCAACGCGGTTGAGTTGATTTGTTACATCTCCTGGTTTTTCCCAAAGCTTATGGCCGTTTCATTTTCTAGGCAAAGGACGCTTTCAGAGGCCCAGCGTTATGGGGATCTGTTGCGGGTATTGGTGCGGCGCAATTTGAAGGTGCGTTACCGGGGCTCGTTTCTGGGCGCTTACTGGTCGTTGCTAAACCCGCTGATTATGACAGGGGTTTATACTATGATTTTTGGTAGTGTTTTCGCTTCTCACTACGACAACTCAATTCTGAAATACGTTTTGGCGGCTTTTACGGGGCTGGTTGTCATCAACTTTTTCACGGCGGCGACGAATCAGGCGCTAGTGAGTGTCGTGGGCAACGGTGCATTGCTGAATAAGGTGTTGCTGCCTGTCAGTGTTTTCCCGATGTCGGCGATCGCCGCTAATGCGTTTCAATTCGTGATTAGCTCCTTGCCATTGTTAGCAGTGGTGACGCTGCTGTCCTCCCACAATCCGCTCTTTTTACTGGCTCTGCTCATTCCGGTCTCGGCCCTGTTTTTAGTCTGTGCTGGGTTTGGCTTTTTAACCAGTGCGCTGTATGTCTTCTTTCGGGATCTTCCCTACTTTTACGAACTATTTGTATTCGTGTTGTGGATTAGCAGTCCTGTCTTTTACCCTGAAGACATTGTGCCCGATGATTTGAAGCCATTTTTAGCCCTCAATCCGTTGTTCCCAATTATTGCGAGTATTCGGCAAATTGCCGTTGTGGGTGTTTTGCCCGATATGCATTTACTCGTGGGTTCGCTCCTCAGCGGTATGATCATCCTAGGTTTGGGATGGGGCTGTTTTCAGTGGTGGCGATCGCAATTCATGGATTTACTTTAAATGGAAGTTATTCGCCTTGATAATGTCTCGCTAGCCAGACGAACTCAAGAAGAGTTTTCCTATGACTTGAAAAAAACTCTGTTATCGATTCTTGAGGGTAAGTATCGGAAGCCGGTCAAGCGCCAAGTTTTAAACCAAATCAACTTGGTCGTGTCTGAAGGCGAAAAAATTGGCATTGTGGGGGCAAATGGTTCGGGTAAATCGACACTCTTAAAGGTCATTTGCAACATCTTAAAACCCACTGCTGGTCAAGTGCGAGTTAAGGGAGCGATCGCCCCTTTGATCGAACTTGGTGCTGGTTTTGATCCGGAGATTTCTATTCTTGACAATATTATTTTGTATGGAGTGATGCTGGGCTGTTCGGAACGGGAAATGCGGAAGCGTACTCCAGAGATTCTTGAATTTGCTGAGCTTGAAGATTATGCAACGGTGCCTGTAAAAGCCCTGTCCTCGGGGATGGTAGCGCGGTTGGGTTTTGCGATCGCGACTGATGTGCAACCAGATATCTTGATCTTGGATGAGATTTTGTCAGTCGGTGACGAGAGTTTTCGTAATAAATGTAAGCGCCGGATTGATCGCTTTTGGCAAGCCAATGCCACGATTTTGCTTGTTTCCCATGATCTCCATTTTTTGCAAACATCCTGTGAACGGGTGGTCTGGTTAGAACAGGGAAAAATTCGGATGGTAGGTGACGCGATCGATGTCGTCCAAGCTTATGCTGAAAGCGCCAGAGTTGTGAGTGACGACGATTTAGCGCTAGATGAAATCACCGAACCAGAGCCCGAGCCCGAACCTGAACCTGAACCTATTCTTTTGGAACCAGAGCCAGAGCCCGAACCAGAGCCCGAACCTCTACCCACCGGAGAAGTTTGCTTTACAGAAGCCGAAGGATCAAACAAAATCCGCCCTATCCGGCTATTTTTGGCTGATCAAAATAAACAACTCATTCACTCAGTTCCATTTGGTCAACCTTTCCTAATTGGAATTGAATACAGCATCGAAGTACCAGTTGCAGCCGTGCATTTGGGTGTTCACATTAGAGATACTCAAGATCGAGTAATACTAGAGCCTGTCAGTTTGAATCACAACGGTTTGCCTCGGGTTGGGATTACGAATGCTGTAGGAATCCATCGTGCCTATATTGAGATTCCTAGCCCATTATTAGTACCGGGTGACTATTCTATTTTTGGTTTGGGAATTTGTGAGGCTGGGGTAGGGCATCATGTTCAAATCTTGAAGCCACTGCTTGCTTTTACCGTCGAGGTCACGACAGAGAACTCGATGGAATGGTTTGGACAAGAGCTTGTTCATCCTTATCTTCGCTGGAGCGTTGAGTAATATTATTTTGCTGCTAATGCTTTTTAGCTAGTTTGGTTTAATTTTGATGCGATCGAGATCAACATGATGGTGATAGACTCTAACGTTTTTCGCACGCCAGATGCGATTCAGATTAATCACGCCAGAATGCGCCATTTGGCTTCTTTAAACCTTGATCTCGATGGCAAGAGAGTTTTAGAAGTTGGTGCTGGTATTGGTTACTTAACAGCATTCTTTGAGGCTCGAGAATGCACTGTTTTATCAACGGATGGTCGCCAAGCGAACGTTGATGAAATCCGCCATTTGTATCCCCACCGAGCTGTGGAAACCTTAGATTTAGAAGTGATTACTGACTTATCTTATCTCGGTGAATTCGATATTGTTTTTTGTTATGGCACGCTTTATCACTTAAAAAATCCTGGTGAGGCATTGCAAGCGATCGCTCAAGTTTGTCGTGGATTATTGTTGCTGGAAACTTGCGTGACCCCAGGTGACGATCTCGATATCCATCTCACGCCAGAAGATCAATCAAATCCTAACCAAGCTTTTTCGGGGATTGGCTGTCGGCCTACTCGGCCTTGGATTATGCAACAGCTACGTGACTGTTTTGGCCATGCTTATATCAGCCGTAACCAACCTTGGCATCATGATTTTGACCTGGATTGGAAAAATCCCGTTGAGAAAAAACTGCATCGAGCGATTTTTGTTGGCTCACGTAGGCCAATTGAAAATAATCAATTATCAGCAGAACTTTTAAACCATCAGATCTATGAGCCAGCCTGTTGTCGAATTCAACTAGAGATTGGGGCGAGTTTAGAACAAAATTTGCTCCCTTTGGCTGAACTTGATCCTTTAGTAGAGATTTACGCTTTTGCATCAGACTTAACTACTTTTGAACAACTATGTGAAAAGCAGCCTAATTATTCCATTCTTCCAATTCAAGTCGGGCTTGAAAATACGCTGAGTCAGGCTCAAATCACTCAGCTTAAAAAGCAGAGTTCTGCTAACTGCTTAGAAAAAGAAACAATAGCGGATGGGCTACAAGGGCAAACTTCAGGTAGTAATGCCTCTTCTTTGCTGCCCAACCTACGGCTTGATACTGCCTTTAGTAATCTGAATATTAGCCAAGTTGAATATTTAAGGATAAATACTCGAGGCGCTGATTTTGATGGAGTTTTGTCCTTGGGCGATCACGTTCGGGATTGCCTCAGGATTCAAATTGAAGTAGCAATTACTGACGACCAACTCTATTTGGGTGCCACCTCACGGGATGAGGTTATCCAATATCTGCTTCAACAAGGATTTTTGCTAATTGAAGCCCAGGCTCAAAGCTATCAACAAGAAGAGAACCTTGTTTTTGTTCGCAAAGATGCTTTGTGGATGGTGCATGAGTTAAGACAAAAAATCCTGCAATTGTCGGTTAATGATCGAATTTCGATCGCCGCTGCTCTTGCTACATATCAGCCACTTGAACCTTTTCCGGGATGGCGTTTTAACCGTGATTGGGATAAGTCTGATTTATTTTTGCAATTGCGCCGAACGCTTTGGGAATCTTTCCGTCACGCTGAAACTGAGGTGTGCATTCGGTTTCGCTGGGTGAATGAATTAGTTCTCAATCTTTATCTAGGCAATGACTTTAGTAGCCAGCTATTTATTGCGGGAAATTATGAACCCAATGAATTGTATTATCTAAGCCAAGCTTTAACGCCAGGGATGACAGTTTTAGACGTGGGAGCGAATGAAGGCTTGTATGCTTTGTTGGCTGCTTCTATTGTTCAAAAAGAGGGGGCTGTCGTGGCATTCGAGCCTAGCCCGCGCGAGTTTCAGCGGTTGCAAGCCAACATTGAATTAAACCAAAATCAGGCCAATATTGCGCCAATCCAAGCTTTTGCTGTTGCGCTTTCGGATGCGAATGGTGAGCATGGGTTTAAACTAGCAGAGTCAGCGCATTCTGGGCAAAATACTCTGGGAGATTTTGCTTATGATATCCATTGTGAAGGGGTAGTTTCGGTAAAAACGCGGCGACTGGATGATTTAGTACAAGAGCTTGAGTTATCACAAGTTGATGTGATTAAGATGGATATTGAAGGGGCAGAGTATGCTGCTCTACAAGGTGCTCAACATACTTTGGAAACCTTTCATCCGTTACTGTTTCTGGAAGTTGTCGATGGAGCCTTACAACAGCAGCAAACCAGTGCAGAGCAGTTGATTCAATTTTTACAAAGTCTCGGCTATCAGATTTTTTATTATGGCGAACATACGGCTTTACCAATTGAAATTGTTGCTCATCAGCCTTTGAATGGTAATGTTATTGCGGTGCATCCTGCGCGGCATTGGAACTTTTTAAATCAGCAAACTCCAGTGAAGAGTTTGCAAGCTGAACTGGCAAGTGTGCAAGCAAAATTTGAGCAGGTTTGTACTCAACTTCACAATAATGCCCGTTTCAAGGAAACGATGCACTATCAATGTGATCACTTAAACCGACAAACGCAATATCTTCAGGGTGTGAAAGATGAATTAGAGCGTCGATTGCAGGCGGAGGAAGCGCAGGGACACGCATTGCAAGCACAAGTGGAACAACAACAAGCTCAAATGATGGCGCAGCAGGCAAAATTGGCTGAAACTCAGACGATTGTGGCCAATTGCAGAGCGCATCTTGAGGAAATGAGCAACCGGATTGCGGCAATGGAAAGTAGCAAATTCTGGCAAATTCGGACGGCTTGGATTAACCTAAAACGAGGCTTTGGACGACGAGGGGGGCGTTAAATTGGCGCGTTGTTCTGATGTGGCGATCGCGCTGGGGAGTAATTTGGGCGATCGCTTGGCGATTCTCGAAGCGGCTGTGCAACGGTTGATGAGCCTGCCAGTGAGCGCCGTCACAGGGCGATCGCACTGGTATCAAACGCCTGCGGTTGGCCCGCCCCAGCCCGATTATTTGAACGGATGCGTCTTGCTGCAAACGACCCTGACTCCCCAGCATTTGCTAGAGTCGTTGTTGGCGATCGAACATGAGTTTGGTCGAGAACGGCGGGAACGGTGGGGGCCTCGCTTACTAGACTTGGATTTGTTATTGTTTGCTGACTTGATTTTGACCACGCCAAAGCTCACAATTCCTCACCCCCGGATGCTAGAACGGGCCTTTGTTTTGGTGCCGTTGGCTGAAATTGCAGGGCATTGGCATGAGCCGATGACAGGGCGAGCGATCGCTGATTTAGTCCAAACCGTAGACTGCACGGGCGTCACTTGTTTGCCCCAAGCCGCTATGTCATGATAACTAAGGTTATCTACGACACCGTTGATGATGCTTGATACATAAGTAACCAACTCGGCCAAGATTTAGCATCGCTCGTTGCCACAACGGTCTTGGAACCCTTCACCCTGTTCTCATTACTGGATTGCCAATGCCATTTGGGCCTGAACCACCACAACTACTCAAACAACGCTTCTTGTACCAGGGGCGTAAATTTGCGTTTGAGGCGAATCGACTCAGGCTGCCCAACGCCGCCGAAGGGGAATGGGAATGCGTACGGCATCCCGGCGGTGCAATGGCCGTCCCCATCACCAACGATGGCAAACTCGTTCTGGTGAAACAGTATCGCTTTACAGCCAAAGGTCGCATTTTAGAGTTCCCAGCCGGAACGATTGAACCTGGTGAAGATGCGGCGACAACCATTGAGCGCGAGATTCAAGAAGAAACGGGTTATTGTGCCCAGCGCTGGCAAAAATTAGGCGAGTTTTTTGTGGCTCCGGGGTATTCTGACGAAATTATCTATGCTTTTCTGGCCCAAGATTTGGAGTTACTTGAAAATCCACCAGAGACCGATATAGACGAAGACTTGTCTACTGTCCTAATGACGATCGCCGAAGTTGAAGCCGCAATTTATACGGGCGAAATTTGTGATGCAAAATCAATTTGTGGCTTTTTCTTGGCTAAAGCAGTTTTGACCAAATGAGTGCGATAGTCGCGCGATCGCCGAGTTCTATGCTATTCCAGACCAACTTCCGACACTGAAACATTGGTGCTAAGAAATTAGCATTCTTGCTATTCGGGACGGCTATCTTGTGCGATTCAAGGTTAAGAACCTTATCGCCGCAGCTCATACCTTAATCAAAGAATTTATCCTGACAGGATTTACTACTGATAGGCCCAGGAACATCCCAGAATTGCCCACGTTCACCTACTGAATGCCCACATTTCTATTCGTTCAAGACTGATGAGCAATGAGAGTTACGTTGCAAATTTGGGATGTTCTAATTGCTATTTACCTTACTTGGAAATTTGCAACACCTTCTTGATTTCTTCGCTGACTACCTCAAGCTTCCAAAATTTAGAAGTTTGAATCCAACTAATTTTGGCGTTCAATTTCTCTAACTCATTCTGCAGTTGTGCAAGCTCACTGCTAGGCTCAGATTGCTCAGATCGAAAACTAGGATCGTGCTGGTTAAAGACAGCTTGTTTCAGACTCGTCCAACTGTTACGTAATTTCCAAATTTGGCTATTTTCTAATTTAGTCAGATGGGTTCGAGCTTCTGCCAATTGAATCTTTAGATGGGCTAAGATTGCTTCTTGCTCATCTAAATGGCTGGGAGCGCTGGTTTGCTCAGGGTGTGCGGGCTCCGAAAGTTGAACAGATCGCCAGTAAGGAGTGTTGCCGGCTTCATCCTTTGCCCACATAATCCACCAGTCGCATTTTGAACAAATGTTCTTGCGAAAGTCACTTTCTGGATCGTTATACAAGCCAACAAATTGCTCGTAGGCCGCTTCTGGGGTTGTATCGTCTATGTGGGGTAGCCAATCTACATTGTGATAGTGTTGGTAGACCATCATGGCGCAACAGGGAGCCATTTGCCCGGTTGGTAGGAGATAAACGCTCATCTCGCAATTAGCCCGTTCTGTGGGCTCAAAAAATTTATTGCGGAACTTGAAGATGTCATAGTATTCGGCATTGAAGTTAACGACATCGACTTTATCGCGCCAAAAATCGACAAATTGTGCTTCTTGCTTGGCCGTATTGAGGAACCGAGTATTGTTAATTTCAACGCGAAGTGAAGGGTATTGAGCTTTTTGCTCTTTGAGATAGGCACAGGCAGCTAGAATGACGGAAAAATCCCCACCCTGGCGCACTTTGCTATACATATCGGAATCAATTGCATCAACACTGATGCGAATTAAGCGCACACCAATAGCCAGAATTTCGTCAATTAAACTGGGGGTTAGCAGTTGCCCATTGGTCAGAATATATGGCTTGTGCCCATACTCAACAGCCATGCGGAGGTAGTCAAGCGCGTTGGGATCCATAAAGAATTCGCCTGTGCCGGCAAAGCTTAGCTCTTGGCCTTTAGGAATGCCAGCTAAATACTGTCTCACTTGTTCTGGGTTTAATGTTCCAGCTTTACGAACGGCAGTTGGCCCATTGAAGTGACACATTGAACATGAAATGTTGCACACTTCTGTTGTTGTGATTCCACCCACTTGCATATGCTTACTCCTCACAAAAAATATAGGGTTTTAATGTATGGGGGTGATCTTACATAGGTTGTTGATTGGTGTAGGGTTGAAGGTAAATTATGCTGGAAGCTAGTTTAAGCTAGACGAGCAAGTAAGTACAGGGTTGGCAACCTGAAAACAATTGACGCGATCGCCCATTTGGGGGTTCCGCCGGAGTCGTTATTTTTCGCCAGGAGATACTATTCAGTCGGTTGATGAAAAATCCACGGCAGTTGTTTGCTCTGTAATCAATCTATATCATTCGTAAATAAAGTTTGCAGAAAATCGTTAGGGTTATTGGCCTGGGCAGGATGTGGGGGCGATCGCTTGATAACTGGTAGTGGTCAACGCTTGCTTGCAACGGAACAGCTCCAAACGTCTTGTTGATCAGGTCGTTTCAGTTTGCCCCAAAGCCAGATGATTGGGGTTCGAGTTTAACGAACGGGAAACCCCAAGATGGGGTTGGGGTCGGAGCAGTACCAACGGGCAAGGTCTAGCTAGTGCTGGCTAACTTAGCGATGGCTAACTTGGTACTGCGGCCTAAGGGCACTGGGTGTAGTAAAGCGGGTTAGCCCAGATAGAACAAGCCCTGGAAGCAAACCTAGAACACAAAAAGCCAGAAGTAACGGAAGGCACGAAAGCCCTCGGGTACTTCTGGCGAGTGGTTCCAGCGCAGTGTATATACCGGGATTACCGATGACGCTGGAAGGTCGAACACTGATAGTGAGCGAAACGCTTATTCTTGGGCTGGAATAATTTGCTGGAGATGATATTGCTGAACGAGGCGATCGCGCTCTGAAAGCTGCGTTGGCGCTCCGTTTGCTTGGTCGTTAGAACGGTTCGCTAACTGTTTTTCGTTGCTTTTGTCCGTTTGGTCAGCCTGGGGTTTGGGTTGGGTGAGCTGGTTAGAAGTTTCCGCAGGAGCGGCGGTTTCGTTGGCATTGGCAAACGGTACGAGTGCCACGGTAGACAACAGCACAGAAAGACTGGTGATGAGGAAACGTTTCATAATTACAAAACTCCAAATTAGTAGTGCAACTGTATGGTCAAGTCGGGAGAGCGAAAATTGTTGATGAATCACGGGCGATCGCCACGGTGACTATCGCAGCGCCAGACTTGAGCGATAGAAAATTTGAGCGAATTGAATTGAGTCAGACAAAACGTGTGCTACACAGACAAGCCAGCGGGATGAACTCACCAGCTAAACTCGCTTCGGGGGATAAAACTCGGGGGGATAACAAAATGCTGAACGCCAGATGAGCGCGATCGCTGTCCCATACTCCTGGGTACTGAATACCTGCCGGCAGGAGTGGTCAGGCAATTAAGCTCGGCGATGCCACTAACAATGACTGCACTTCATAGATTGGTCTTTTCAATTGTATCGGAAAATACGGATTCTGAAAGCCTATGACAGCAAAAAAATCTATATTTTTCCGTAAATTCAGGGTCGAAGAAAACTAAGGTTTATGTAGTAGGGCTGAATTGCCCATCTGGTGGCGATCGCGGCGGTTCAGGGAACCAGGACAGTGGCCGAGTGCGCGATCGCGGCGGGGGGAATGATGGTGCCAGGTGTGGCCAGGGTGACTAGCAACAAAACGATTAAACCCGTGTCGATTAAGCGTTGCATAGGGATTCCTCTCAGAGGGTGGAATGCAGGTGGGCCAGGGACCGCCCGCAGTGAGATCATTGGGGCTAAAAATGATTGCGTTAAAGATAATCGCAGTAAATCTAGTTGCTTTTGCAATTATCTAGTCTTAGTTATATCCCACTTTGATTGCATTTGCAACTACCTTCGCTAGAATTGTTGCAGGTGCAATAATTTTTAGGCTTGGAGTGGAAGGGCGGCGGGAGCCGGAATGGTACGGAATTGTCGTGATTTAGCGCACTGGTACAGGCAGGAGTTGGCAGAAAATGGCAGGTTTAGATGAGGCGCGGAGCCAGATGTGGCGGTTGTTTCGGACAACTTATGTGGCAGTTGTTGACCAAATTGAGCGCGATTTGGAAGCCGCTGATTTGCCGCCGTTGATGTGGTACAGCGTGTTGTGGACGCTTGAACAAGCCCCAAATCACGAAATGCGGCTGCACGAACTGGCTCAAGAGGTCTTTTTGAGCCGGAGTAATATCACCCGTTTAATTGATCGCCTGGAAGCGGCAGGGTGTTTATGCCGGAAGCGGTGTGCCAGCGATCGCCGGGGGGCCTATGCAGTGTTGACGGCAGAGGGGTTGGCCCTGCGCAAAAAAATGTGGGCGGTGTATTCCCAGGGCATTGCTGCCTACTTCACCGATCATCTCAGTGATGCCGATGTGCAGATTTTGGATGGGGTCTTTGACCGGGCGTTGCAGACGGTGCGATCGCTCTCAACAGTGCCCCAACCCCCGCCCAAAATTGATTAAGATGCACCTGTAGCTTGCTAGATCGCCATGCTGACTCAGACGATTCCCGTGCTTGATCTCAATGACTTTCAGGGGGGCGATGCACAACGCCGTAAGTTTGCGGCCCAAGTGGGTCAAGCGTTAGAACACTTGGGCTTTTTTGCGGTGGTCAATCATGGGGTGGATGCGGGGTTGATTCGGCAGGCTTATCAGGTCGCGATGGAGTTTTTTGAGTTGCCAGACGCAACAAAGCAGCGGTATGAACTGCCGGGGTTGAATGGCCAGCGGGGGTTTACAGCCTTTGGGCGGGAGCACGCCAAAGATTCTCCCTATCCTGATTTGAAGGAATTTTGGCATGTGGGGCGAGAGTTGCCGGCCAATCATCCCCAGCGATCGCGGTATCCAGCGAATGTGGCGGTGGCGGAATTACCAGAATTTCATCCCAGTTTGGCGGCTCTGTATGACCAATTAGAACGCTGTGCGGCGACCTTGCTAGAAGCCTGCACGGTGTACTTGGGGGAACCCGATCCGCCATTGTCAGAGTGGATTCGGGAGGGGGATACGATTTTGCGGGTGATTCACTATCCACCCATTCCACCAGAGGCAGCACCCGCCAGCCTGCGATCGGCCCCCCACGAAGATATTAACTTGATCACGTTGTTGTGTGAGGCGACGGATGATGGCCTGGAACTGTTGCAGCGGGATGGTTCCTGGTTACCAATTCGGGCGTTGCCGGGGCAAATTATTGTGGACAGCGGGGATATGTTGCAGCATTTGACCAATGGCCTGTTGAAAAGTACGACCCATCGGGTGGTGAATCCGCCCAACGATCGCGATCGCCGTTTTTCCATGCCGTTTTTTGTTCATCCCCGCCGCGAGCTAGATTTGAGTCCGTTGCCCGGTTGCGTGGCCCGGAGTGGTCAGCCCCCTCTTTCACCCATCACCGCTGGTGAGTATTTGCTGCAACGCTTACGGGAAATTGGGTTGGCGTAACTAAGCCTTACTCAAGCTTTTGCCAAGTTTGGGCCGTGCGCGATTGGGGCTGCTGGGCGAGCTGGGCGGCAAAACTGGCCTGGGCCGCTGGGGTGAAGCCAATAATTTTGAGCTGCAACAGGACGGGGGCACGAACTTCGTCGGTTTGGGCCTCAAGCGCAGCGACTAGGGCCTTTGGTTGCGTCACGGCAACATTGCCCAAGGCTTGGCTCAGCCACTCGACGGGAAATGGTGTGCCGGAGCGATAGACCAGGCGGATGAGCGTGGCGATCGCGGTGGGTTGGCCCTGATTGGCCTGCTGTTGGAGTTGGGTGCGGTAGTCCTGGGTATCGGCTGCGTCGCGGCCACAGTGCATGGCGGTTGCTTGGAGGGGCACCCAGCCCGACGGCGCTTTGAGTTGGAGCCAGTTTCCCTGCTGTTGCAAGACTTCGATAATTGTCCAGTTGGCGAGGGTGCGGGCGATCGCCGCTTGTGGGTGAGGCGCTGCTCTGAGGGGGATTGGTTCGGTAGAGCGACTATCTGCGGCCTCAATGACCGTTAGACAAGCTTTGGCAGTGGCAACGGCCTGCTCGATGCGGGGTTGGGCCTGGAGGAGTTGCTGCTCAGAGGGGGATGGTTGGGCCTGAAGAGGGAGGGCGATCGCCCCGCTGATCACCCAGACTCCTCCCAGGATATGGCTGAACTGACCAAGCGCCGAACGGTTTTGGGGAGGCATCGCGACAAGTCAGGTGAAGGGGGTTGGGGTGGGCGGCAGTAGGGAGAGGCCAGAGACCGAAGGCGCTTAAAGCCAGAGCTGGAGGGGGCACTGCGCTGCGGTCAGATTAGCCTCCAGCGGCAAAAGTGGCCATAATCGCTGCCGATAGCAAAATACCGGGAGAGAGCATCAAAATCAGCATCAGCAAATCATGTACAGTCATCGATCGCCACTCCTAAATCAGAATTGCAACGTCCTACGGGGCGCTTGAGCCGGAACTGCAAGCGTGCTTCTTCATGCTAGTCAGTTTTGGGGGAGGGCTTGGTGCAAAACCCTTGAAAAAAGCTAAAGATTGCCGTTTCACGGGAAAACGCTGGCCACAATCAAGGCACGGTGCGCGATCGCGCCCATCATCGACCAAATTGGTAAGGACAACCTCTGATGGAGCCACCGACAACCTATCTCCCCTCGCCACTGGCCACTGCGCCCTTAACGACAGCCTTGAAAGAGTGGCGGGTGGCTGTGCAAGCTTTGACCCACGGAGAAACCATCTTGCTATTGCGCAAAGGGGGCATTCACGAAGTGGGCGGGCGCTTTCAGGTGCCCTATCGGCAGGTGCTGCTCTATCCAACGGATGAGCACCAAAAGCCCCAGTTATTAAAGTCTCCTTATGCCGAGCAGGTGCGCCCTGGGTTGCCGGGTTCGCATCCCGCGCAGATTCACCTGGAGGCTTGGGCAGAAATTACCCACGTCTTTCAGGTGCAGGAGGCTGCGGTTGTGCGATCGCTGTTGCCCTTGCACATTTGGAATGATGCGTTTGTGGTGGAGCGGTTGCAGTGGAAGCCAAAGTCACCGTTATATCTGCTGCTGTTGCGGGTGTATCGGTTGGCCCGACCCCAGGTTATTCCGTTTATGGCGAACTACAAGGGATGTAAATCGTGGATTGAGTTGGAACGCGCGATCGCGATCGCGGGGAGTACGGCTGTTTTGAACGACGGGGAGTATAGCGATCGGGTGCGCCAGATTCAGGCCAGGGTCTAGCCGATATTACTCATCATGATGAGATTAACTCCCCAAAAACGCATCTGTGAGGGATGTCCTGGCAGTAGTGCGCCTATCCCAGATTCGCCCCGACGCATTCATTGATCGTGAATCAGCCCGGTTAAAGGCGTGGGCTACCAGCGACGACCTGATGGGAATGATCCCGCAGGGTAAATGTTAATTTTGTTGAAAATGGCCCCATATTTGGCGTAAGTTCGAGTAAATAGAACCATCGAACGCTATAACTAGGGGTATCTCTACGAACTTGACTTGGTGCCCCGGCCTGGTGCGTTGCTGCTGGTGGGCTGCCGCAATTCATTGTTGTGGGGCTGCGCCTGCGTGCCAAGGGTAGTGCCGATTCGCTTAATGCATTCAGCCAAACGCCATGCTAAACCCAAAATTTGCTGTTCGTTCATTTTTCTTTCATGCTGATCGGCGCGATCGCCTGTGGGTGCAGGCGGTGTGGGAAGCGGTGAAAGCCGGGGCGCTGATGGCGGGGGCGATCGCCCTGGTGGCACCGGAGGCCGTCGCTGCGGCTTTGACGGATTGGCGCTATGACGCGATGGCCAATCAGCTCGAAGTGGTGGTGGCCGCTGGGACAACGCCAAAGTATTTTTTGATGGCCCAACCCGCTCGGATTGTGGTGGATTTGCCCGATACCGAAATGGGCGGCGTGAAAGTGAAAGAGTCCTATGCGGGGGCGGTGACCCAGGTGCGGGTATCCCAGTTTCAGCCCAGGGTGACGCGCATTGTGCTGGAACTGTCGCCGGAGATTGCGCTGACGCCGGATCAGGTGAAGTTGGAGCGGGTGGCTAGTGCGGCAGGCGATCGCTGGGTGTTGCGACCGTTGATTGTGGGGGGTGGGGCGGTGCCAATTCCGATGGGAATGCCTGCTGCACCTCCGGCGGCCCCGTTACCATCGGCGATCGCCGATTCGCCCCCAGAAGCTCTGCCCCAGGAACTTTTGCCTGTGGAACAGGAGCCCAAGCGGCTGAACTCGCCTGCCGTCCAAGTTCCCGCTTTGCCGGGTGACAATGCCACCACAGAGGCTTCTCCCGCCCACCTTCAACAGCGGCCTCCGGTGATCAGTCCGGTGGAGGAAGTGCCAGGGGTGATCGCCGAATTGCCCCCACCCCCTGCCCCCCAACCAGAAACGGCCCCTCGGCCACGGGGCAGCGTGCCAGCGGGGAACCTGCCGCGATCGCCGCAAGCCCCGGTTCCGACTCCGGTGCCAGCAACCCCAGAACCAAGTGTGTTGGTGGTGCCGCCCAAGTCAGTGGTGGCGTTGCCTGCTGTGGGTTCGGATGTGAGCCCGGTCACGACGGAACCTCTGCCCAGTGAAATTTTGCCGCCTTCGGTGCCGCCCAAGCCTGCCGCGATCGCCCAATTGCCCCCCACCCAGACAACGCCTTTACCCCCTGTAGACGATGGGGGTTCTGCGACGGCAGTGGAGCCCAGTCGGGCGATTCAAATCACGGTGCCGCCGCCGCTGACGTTACCCAGTCAGGGAGCGACGACCCAGGTTGTCGTGCCAACAACGAGTGTGCCCAGGGCTGCCGAGGCCCCTGGTGTGACCGTTGTGCCCACCCAGACCCCAGCGATCGCCCCCAGGGTTGCCCCCCAGCGAGGAGCGCCGTCTAGCCTAGATATTCCTTCGACGGTGGTGCCGGTGCAGTCATTGGTGACCACGCCGATTCAGGTGCCGCCCCCTGCGGCGATCGGAAATGGGGAGGCTGTTTCCCCGTCCCAAGCTGCTCCGGTTCCTCTGGTGATGCCCCCGCTGTCAACGACGGAGCCAATCTCCACGGGGCCACAACTTCCGGCCTCCAGTGTGTTGCAATCACCGTCTTCGGCTTTGTCTTTGCCAGCCATTCCGTTGGCAGACACCACGCCAGCGATCGCGAATCCAACTGTGCCGCCCCCCTCCAGCGTGATCCAGCCTCCTGTGTCGAGTGTGATGCAAGGCCGTGGGTCGGTTGAAAGTGGGCTACAGCCGCCTTCCTCCAGCGTGATTCAGGGGCAGGGTAGTGCGTTCACGTTGACGGCTCCGGCGATCGCTACTCCCCTCCCGGCTCCCGTGGCGGAGGGGCTGCCAGTTCCCCCCTCTAGCGTGATGCAAGGGAATTTGGGCCAGATGCCGCTAGCGGGGCCAACCGCAGACCGGATGCCGCCGCCCGCCTCCAGTGTGATGCAAGGCAATCCGGATCGGGTTGTTGCGCCATCGGTGGAGCCAGTCATGCAGCCGCCCATTTCCAGTGTGATGCAGCCAAGTGTTCTGCAAAACGGTGTGATGCAGCCTGGGCCAGCCTTACCCACCGCGATCGCCCCCCCCATGACCAACGGGTTGCAACTTCCCGCCCCGAGCCAGAGCAGTGCCATGCTCCCAGGGCCAAGCGTTTCCCTTGCGCCGCCCATCACGGCAGTCTTGCCCCCGATCGCCCCAGAACAGCCAGCGGTGGTGTCAGTGCCCCCCCTGGAACTGCCTGGTATTCCGGCGGCCAGTCAGGCTCCGGGGTCGGGAAATACCGCAACGACCACAGGAACGGGCGCGATCGCCCCTGTGGCCCCCCCGGCTGCGCCAGCGGTGGAATTTGGCCAACCCCTGCCCAAAGCAGGAGCCGCCGCCCTCCAAACGGTGCCCCGTGCCGTCCCGAATGTGGCCGCTTCTCCTTCCTGGGGGCAAACCTATTACCAATCGCCCCGTCCGGGGGTAATTTTGCCTGCTGGGGCAACCATTCGCCTCGCCTATCCAGGGGCAACGGCTTTGGCGCTCCCGGTGGGGCAACCCCGGCAAGAGGTTTTGGTGCTACAGACTGAAGTGCGGGATGGCATGGGCACGGTGGTGTTTCCCCGAGGCAGTTACGTCACGGGCCAGTTTGTGGGCAATCGGTTTATGACTCGCACCATTGCGGTGGGCGATCGCGCGATTCCCTTTGCGGCGGAGTCTGTGGTGTTGCCACCGGGGGCAGTGAGTCCTGGCCAAATCATTCCAATTCAAATGATGCAAAACCTGCCCTAGCCTGGATAATTCATAAGGATTTGGCAAACCCTTCAAAACCCTTGCCAGATCAGCAATATCAGGACTGGGCAGAAAAACAGGCTGTATTTTTGTGGTCGGGGCAATCCCTTGGGGGTGCCCTGGTAAGAGTGGGCGGATCTCGTGTCTGCCCCTAGGAATTCGCGGGTGGTAAATAGTCCCGGCTAGGCGGGGCATCGGGGCACAGCCAAAAAAAGGGGCATAAAGCCCCTCATGTGAATTTGACCAGAATGAAACCAGGAATTACGCTTGATGGCGACATCAACGATTTTGGGCTCAGCCTCCGGCAAGAGCGCTGCCCCTAGAACCGCTCGTTGTCTGGCTCGGCAACAGGTTTACCGCCGGGGCCGTTTTGCTCAAGGAATAAATTCTTGGCTACATCATTTTGGTAAATACAGTCAATTTCTGGTGTATTTTCCAGTTGACCGGTAAAGCCAAAGGTGTTCATCCGCTGTTTACAGTCGCGGACTTGATCGGCTTTGACCAGGCCCCGTTGCTCCAAGATTGACCAGTTGTTGCTCCGCAGGACGCAGCCTGGGCGGGAACTGGGTTGGGAAACGTAGAAATTTAACGGGTTCAAGGTGACGAAGACGCGCATGTCAGTGACGATCGCGCTGGCCCCAAACTGCACGCACAGTTCTGAGTTGGGGGCTTTGGTATCCAAGTCGCTCTGGGTCACAATCTTGGTGCCGCTGTAGGTGCTGGAACTGGTGACGGAGCTAAAACCCATCCCGATGCCGATGCCCAGGATAAAAACTCCGGCCAAGATGGCCATTGTTGTGGCATTAAACACCACCGACTTGAGGGGTGGCTTGGGTTTGGCCGTAGCACCGGACTCCGGCGGAACGTAGTCATCAAACTCCCGCTCATAGTTTCGTTCATAGCCACCATAGGGCGATCGGGGACGACGTTTTGCCATGACTGTTTTCGAGATTGGAACTTAAGCGTAGACTGAGCAGCGATCGCAAAGACTACTACCCACATTTTACGGAATTTTACGAGCGAGTTTGGGGAATTGCAGCGATTGATAGATCGACTGAGTGCTGGGCGGCTGTAATTTGCGCATCGCGCTTGGGCTGAGTGGCGCTGGAGTGCGGTCATCCAATGGCACAATACAAAACAAGAGGTAAAGAAATATTGCAAATTTTAGGAGTCACCTGTGGACGTACAGCTTGCCCAACATGCCAAATCGCGATCGGCTTCACTGCTGCGAACGTTGTGGAGTGATACGTTGACGATTTTTTGGGGAGATTGGCTGGATCTGCGGGTGCGCCTGGTGCAGGTTGCGGCCTCTGGGCTGATTTCGCCGTTAATCTACATTGTTGGCTTTGGGCTGGGGTTGGGGAGTGCGCTGGATGCCGCCATGAAGCCCGCTGCCGGGGACACCTACTTGCAATTTATTTTGCCGGGGATGGTGGCGCTCTCCTCGATGGTGATTAGCTTTGGGGGGACGACGTTTTCGATTTGTGGCGATCGCCTCTTTACCAAAACCTTCGAAGAGTTGATGTTAATGCCGATTCATCCGTTGTCCTTGCATCTGGGTAAAATGCTGGCCGGGATTGTGCGGGGAATGCTCACTGCCGGGTCGGTGATTTTGGTCGCGATTCTGGCGACGGGCAAAGTGTGGAGCTTTTTAAATCCGCTGTTTTTACTGGTTGTGTTGCTGAACTGCGCGGTGTTTGCCGGGTTGGGCGTGATCGTCGGGCTGAATGTCAAATCCTTGGAAAGTGTAGGGATTTACAACAACTTTGTGATTGTGCCGATGTCGTTTTTGGGGGCCACCTTTTTTGATCCCAGCACGTTACCCATTGCCCTCAAAGCGGTGGTCTATCTGCTGCCCCTGACCTATACCAGTTTGGCCTTGCGGGCGGCGGCCTATTTACCGTTGGCCCAGTTCCCCTGGTACGCGCTGCCCATTCTCGGCGCGATCGCGATCGGCCTTTCCCTGGTGGGAGCACGGCAGTTTTCCAACCAACAGGACTAGACAGTCCCGCCTTGCAAGGATCCTGCGCGACTGGCTCAACGGGGTTTGGTGGTTGGGGTAAGTTCGGTGGGCCGTTTCCAAGATTGGCCGTTTCTGACCGCTTCAGTTGGGCCAAGCTATGGGCTCCAACGGGCACAGCAGCGCAAAATTAAGCTTGTCCTTCCCCTAGTATGTTTGTACGATAATATAGACCTGTAGGCGCAACCTGGGTTGGCAGTGCAATGACGGTTTCGGGGATTGGGTTAGAGTGGGTTGGTTGCGGTGTTGGCGCGATCGCTACTCCGGTGGCAATAACGCTAACACCTGATCAACAAAGGCTTGATGATCCACCACGGGTTTGGAAATGTAACCGTCGGCTCCGCTTTGGCGCAAAAAACTGTCGCGATCGCCCTCCATCGCGTGGGCCGTAACCAGGATGATCGGCAAATCAGCCGTATTCGGATCGGCTTTCAGCATTTGCGTGATCTTAATTCCATCCACCGATTTACCCTGATAGACACTGCGCGCCAAAGATACGTCCATTAAAATGATATCGGCTTCTTTGGCTTGGGCAATTTGCATCACCTCATCCACATTCTCCGTGTGCTTGACGGCCAACCCTCCCCGTTTATTCAAAATTTTGGAAAATACCCGCGCATTAATCAGGTCATCCTCCACAATAAGTACCGTTTTCATCGGGATTTCCTTGTAATATGCCAACGACAATCAAAGCATGGAATGGCTCGGACGCACCTCTGACTCCCATTATCCGGATAAAATGATCCGCTTTTCCTCGGAAAACACTCCTGCACTTGGCGGAATCTCTGGGTTAACCAGGATTTGTCAAGTTAACCATTATGCTAAATGGTGTTCCGGCCTCGGTTAACTCGCGACTTTACAGCGGCAATCTGTTTCAGCACTCAGCGATAGGAAATCAGCACTCATGGCAAGACAGCTTAATGTATTCTCTGGCGGACAAGTCGTTGCGACGGCTCTGCACACTGAAATGCAGCAGTCTTACCTGGAATATGCGATGAGTGTGATCGTCGGGCGGGCGTTGCCCGATGTGCGCGATGGCCTCAAACCAGTGCATCGCCGCATTTTGTATGCCATGCATGAGTTGGGTCTCACCCCCGATCGCCCGTTTCGGAAATGCGCCCGTGTCGTCGGGGATGTGTTGGGGAAATATCACCCCCACGGGGATCAGGCGGTGTACGACGCACTGGTGCGGTTGGTGCAAGAGTTTTCGACGCGCTACCCGCTCCTGGCCGGACACGGTAACTTTGGCTCGGTGGATGATGACCCGCCCGCCGCGATGCGGTATACCGAAACCCGGTTAGCCGCGATCGCCAACGAAGCCATGCTGACGGAAATTGGGGATTCCACCGTCGATTTTATTGGCAACTTTGACAATTCCCAGCAAGAACCCACGGTGCTCCCGGCGCAACTGCCGATTTTGCTGCTTAACGGGAGTTCGGGGATTGCCGTCGGGATGGCCACCAACATTCCACCCCACAACTTGAATGAGTTGGTGGATGGGCTGATTGCGCTGATCGATTCCCCCACGCTGCCCGACGAAAAGCTGATTGACCTGATTCCGGGGCCAGATTTTCCCACGGGGGGCGAAATCATTGATACCCGCGGCATTGTGGATGCCTACACCACGGGCAAAGGCAGCATTCCGGTGCGGGGGATTGCCCAAATCGAGGAAATTGAACCGGGCCGGGGTCGTCGCCGCCGCACGGCGATCGTCATTACGGAAATGCCCTACCAGGTGAACAAAGCAGGCTGGATCGAAAAGGTGGCCGATTTGGTGACTCATGGGCGCTTGGAGGGGATTGCGGATATTCGGGATGAGAGCGATCGCGATGGGATTCGCGTGGTGATTGAACTGAAGCGGGAAGCCAATCCTCAGAAGTTACTCAGTGCGTTGTATCGCCAAACGGCTTTGCAGACGAACTTTGGGGTGATTATGCTGGCGTTGGATAATGGCCAACCGCGCCAAATGCCCCTGCGGGAACTGTTGCAACGGTTTTTAGACTTTCGGGAAGAAACCCTGACTCGCCGTTACCAACACGACCTCGACAAGGCCGACAATCGCCGTCACATTGTGGCGGGGTTGCTCATTGCCCTGGAGCATCTGGACGAAATCATCGATATTTTGCGCCACGCGCCCGATGGTTCCACCGCCAAAATCCAGTTTTTGGAGCAGTTTGACCTCAGCGATCGCCAAGCGGATGCCATCCTCGCCATGCCCATGCGCCGCCTCACGGGGGGCGAACGGAACAACCTGCAAACGGAATTTGACGACCTCACCCAGCAAATGACGGAGTTGCAAAAGTTGCTGGGCGATCGCCGGGAATTGCTCAAAGCGTTGAAAAAAGAACTGCGATCGCTGAAGAAACGGTTTGGCGATGAGCGCCGCACGCGGATTGTGGGGACGGTGCCCACGGTTGAAGCCGACGAAGCCTTGCTAGAAGCCGAAGCCGGAGAGTTGCCTCTCTCCCTCACCTTAAGCGACGAGGACTTTGAAGAACCGGAAGAGGACACTGTGCTGGAAGTGACCCAGCGGGGCTATGTTCGGCGGCTCAGTCTCAAAGCCCACGAGCGGCAAGCCCGGAAGGATAGTGCCCAAACCGGGGTTTTAACTGAATTAGATGATTTTTCGGTGCAAACCCATGTCACTACGACAGGCAAAACCTTGCTGGCCATGACGCGGGCGGGCAAAGCTTACGCGATCGCCGTGAAAGATGTACCGAAGGGATCGGCGCGATCGAAAGGTGCGCCCCTGGTGACGTTGTTGCCCCCGGCGGCCCAGGGCGATCCAGACGCGCTCGTTGATAGTTTGCTGTTGCCGGATGATGTAGACGGCCAATTTTTGCTCATCGTGACTCAACAGGGCCGCGCCAAACGCCTGCCCCTGGAGGAGTTTACCGACATTACGGCGCGGGGGCTGACGGCGCTGAAGCTCAAAGATGACGATCAGATTATCTATTTCGGGTTAGTCACCGAGGGCGATCAGTTAGTGGTAGCGACCTCCAGCGGGCGGATGTTGCGGGTCGAAATTAACGCGGATCAAGTGCCGATTCAGGGGCGCACGGCCCAAGGCCAACTGGTCATGCGACTGCGGAAACAGGAACGGTTGGTGGGTTGTGCGACGACTTCCCTCGGTGGGGTGTTGCTGTTGTTAACCCAAAAGGGCTACGCGAAACGGATGCCGGTGGTAACGTTGCGGGCATCGAATGCGGGGGACTTGGGAGCTCAGGGCATTTGCTTCGCCACAAAAGCTGATGCGCTGGTGGGTCTGGTGGGGTTGCATCCCCAGACGGCGGTGATGGTGCTGACCGATCGCGATCGCATGGTCAGTCCTACTCTCAGCCAGGTGCCGATGGAAAACCGCGACGGCACGGGCGATCGCTGGCTCAAGTTAGCCAAAGACGAAAAGGTATCAGCCCTACTGCTGTTGCAATCCACCACCCTGGATAATGGAGACGACCCAGAGGCATAGGAAGGAAAGTTAAGAACTTTGTTGCGTGCAACCCTCACCCCCGTCCCCTCTCCCTAGGGAGAGGGGTGCCGTAGGCGGGGCGAGGGCGATCAGCCAAATCCGATCTGATGTAATCCCCATCCTGAAAGTATTTCGTGGCATCATCACACTCAAAACTGTCGCTGCAATTTTGGATCTTGGCGTTAATCGCCTTGATCAACTCCATTAGCTTTACCAGTATCATCCCGCTGATCTATCCCTACGCCAAACAGTTTGGTCTATCGGATTTTCAGGCCAGTTTGCTGACGACAGCCTACGCGATCGCCCAATTTTTTGCCACGCCGATTTTGGGCCGTTTGTCCGATGTGGCTGGTCGTAAACCTTTGCTGGTGATGAGTTTGGGGGGCACTGTGGCGGCGGGCTTGTTGGCCAGTTTTGCGCCTGTGGCCTGGGTGTTGTATCTGGCGCGGGTGTTAGATGGCCTCACCGGGGGGAATGTGTCGGTGGCGCGGGCGGTGATTAGCGATATGTTGCCCAGCGATCGCCGCCCCCAAGCCTTTGGCATTTTCGATGCCATGTTCCGTCTGGGGTTTGTGGCTGGCCCCTCCTTGAGTTATCTCGCCCAAACCATTCCCCCCTTTCCAGGGGTGTCGCGGTTGGGGATGGGGTTTTTGGTCTCGGCGGGGATGGCCCTGGTGGCGGTGATCTTGACCGTGATCTGGCTACCGGAAACCCTGGCCAATAAGCAAGCGTTTCGCTTTAGCTGGCAGGATTTTGGGCTGGGCCGCATTCTCAAATCCACCACGCGTCCCAAAATTGGGCAATTGTTTCTGCTCACCTTTTTCAGCGGCTTTACCTTCACCATTTTTACCTTTGCGTTTCAGCCCTTTTTCCTCAACGTCTTGGGGCAAAACACCAAAACCCTGGCGATTGTCTTTGCCATTTTTGGGATTTTGGGGTTTGTCGCCCAAATTTTTGGGTTGCAACCGTTGACCAGTCGCTTTCGGTTGGTGAATATTTTGGCGATCGCCCTGTTCATTCGGGGCCTCCTCTTTTTGCTGATTCCTGCCACAACGTCGTTGAGTACGTTTCTCGTCGTTGCGATTTTCTTTGGCATTGCCAATGCCTACCCCTTGCCGTTGATCAATTCATTGCTATCAGTCAACAGCAGCGATCGCGAACAGGGCGAAGTCTTTGGGCTGAATGCCTCGTACCTGAGTATTTCCAATGCCTTTGGCCCCGCGATCGGCGGGTTGCTTGTTGGGTTTGGCTATCGTGCCCCGTTTTGGATTACGGGGGTATTGGCGCTGTTCACGGCCTGGTTTGCGTTTACCCTCAAAGCACAGTTAGAACCCGAAGCGCCGCGATCGCACCCGTAGAAAAAACTTGATTTCAGGCAGAAATTGCCTACCATTACAGGTATCTGTCCGAGGAGGCGCGCGCCCCATGAGCATTGACCTGAACCGTATTGACGCAATCCAGGACATGGATGAAGCGCTCGATGCCTTGGAAGACTTTGTGGGTGAACTCATCGAAGAATTTGTCGAATCGCCGGAAGGCAAGGCTTACCTGGCCGCGTACCCAGAGATGGACGAGTATGTCGGCAGTTGGATCGACAATCTGTTGTATTTTGGCTACAGCTACCAGACGGTGACTCTCCCGCAGATGACGAAACGGGATGTGGAGGCGATCGTCACCCAGTTATTTCCTCGCAAGCTGTCTTTGCTGGAACCGGACGAAGCCGACACGGCCATGCCTGAATTGGTGGCGTTTTGGCAATTTCTCAAACGGGCTTACCAGCATCCTCAGGCGGCCAAAATCATCAAAGCCCTGGAAAAAATTCAGCCCAAGTTCAAAGACCTGATGACTGATCCCAGCAATTTTGGCGTGGCGAAAGCCTTTTTCATGGCAGGGCAGGCGGCGGGTTATGACATGACCACCCAGGCGGGGTTAGAAGCCTTTCAGCAGGAATATAATCAAAAACTGCAAGCCCCCGAAACCCTGCCCCCCATGCCACCGGAACTCCAAGCGATGCTGGGTCATTTGCTGCCACCGGGTTTGTTGGAGCAAGGGGATGTCTCCGAGGCGGATCTGGAACAATTGCTGGGGGCGTTGGAAAAAATTGTGGGTGAGGCGGATGACGACGAAGGGGGCGATCGCGGCGATTTTCTGGCCCCGACGGACGATTTTCGGCAGGAACTACGCCGCAGTATGTGGGAGAATGCCGCTGCTGTCTTGCCCGCAGTGACCGAGGCTGCGATCGCTCAGTTGACTCAACAACCCATCACCGCCACTGCACCGGGTTCCATTTTGCAAGACTTTCAAACCTTGCTGGATACCATTGGGGAGGGCGAAGTGAGCGTTAGTGCGACCCATCACCTATTTGCGGCCAAATGGCTAGCCGAATTCAACTCGAAGCTGACCCATCCCGATCAAATTGATCTGAAGCGTCCGGTGCAAAAGTCTTATCCCACGATCAACGGTCTTTATCTGTTGCTGCGGGCGACGGGGTTGGGGCAAATTGGGGGCCGGGGTAAAAAGTTGGTATTACGGCTTCAGCCAGAGGTGCTGGAGGCGTGGCAGAGTTTGAACCCAACGGAGCAATATTTCACCTTGTTGGAAGCCTGGATGGTGCGGGCCGACGAGGAAATCTTGGGTGAGCAGCGGAGCCCGTTGAATGAAGGAACCAAGTGTATTCAGTTTTTGACGACTAAGTTTCCTGAGGCTGGGCTGACCTTCAAGGACTATGGCGCACAACAAAGCCTGAATTACTGGCCGGAACATCACAATTTGGCCTTGCTGGCGTTGTTTGGGCTTGTGGAACTGCAACGCGCCCAACCAGAACCGGGGAAAGGCTGGCGGGTGACAAAGGTGCAGCGATCGCCCTTTGGGACTGCGCTGTTGCCGGTGTTGGTGCGTGCGGTTTTGGCCCACGACCTGAAGTTTGAGTCGGCGACGGATCCGACCGTGCCCTTTGGCGAGTTGCAGGCCGACTTGCAGCCCTATTTTCCTGCCTGGGAAGCGGTGTTGACCTTGCCAACTCAGGCATTTCGGGCGGGAATGCATGAGTTCAAAGTGTCGCTTGGCAAAATCTGGCGGCGGGTGGCGATCGCGGGAGATTGCACCTTGGCGGATTTGAGTGCCCTAATTTTGCGGTCAGTGGAGTTCAATTCTGATCATTTAGACCAGTACAGTTACAAAGACATGACGGGCCGGACGGTAAAAATTGTCCATCCTGAGGCCGAGGGGGAACCGTCTACAGATGCGGTGAAAGTTGGGAGTTTGCCGCTGGCGATCGGCGCGACGATGGAGTATGTGTTTGATTTTGGGGACTGGTGGGAATTTACAGTGCAGTTAGAGGCCGTGGGGGATGAGGTGCGATCGGGCTCTGGTGAAGTGCTGGAATCCTACGGGCCAGCACCAGTCCAATACCCTGACTGAGAACGGAATGGGGCCAGAATGGTTGAATGGGGTGGGGGTTGCCTAGGATGAAACGGTGCGATCAGTAGAGGATGACAGAATGCGACGGTTTGTAGCAGCAGCAAGCATGATGGTGATCATGGTTGGGGGCTGTACGCCTAAAGGGGAAATTGTGAGTGAGACGGAGTGCAATGCCGCGATCGCGACAGTCACCGATGGGTGGGAAGCGGTGTTTTACAGCGATCGCAACCGGGCCAACCCCGACAACCGCCGGGTGGTGGAGTACAACCGGAGCCAACTGGTGACGGTGAACGGCGAAAAACCGGCCAATGCGGCCAATGGCCCAGATGAAAATGGGGTGTGGTTTCCCGCGCGATCGCAACCCCCCAGTGCAGGCCAACTCGATCGCGATCGGCAATTTGGGGAACGAGTCGATCCACCTGAGTTTCGGCGCATTGTGAAACACACCTTGCAATGTGCCGATGGGGAACTGGCCACCAATGGGGAATTCTATCGCCGTGCCACGACTCTCTTGCGGCAGGGGGAACTGGTGCGGGTCAGTTACAGCCTGAGCCGGGTGCTGCAAGTATTGAATGAAGCGTCGGCCAGCGACCAGACCGGGATGGCCCAACCAACCGCTACCCCCTTTCCCAACATAGAAGCTGCGCCTACTCAAGATCGCGATCGCCCGGTCATTTACGTGGACGGTGCAAACGGGCGTGATAGTTATGCAGGCACGGCCACGGCTCCCCTCAAAACCATGACCCAGGCTCTCAAGCAAGCAAAACCGGGTACCATCATTCGCGTGCGGGCTGGGGTTTACACGGCCCAGTCTGGCGAAACCTTTCCCTTATTCGTCGGTTCGAATATTACCCTCCAGGCCGATCCAGCCTTGCCCCGCAGCCAAAGCGTGCAAATTACGGGAGGCGGTAAGTACCTCAGTTTGACCTGGGCTGGACAGAGCACCACGATTGTCGCGGCAGACGATGCCCATATCGAAGGCTTGGGTTTGACGAACCCAAATACTCGTGGAACGGCCATTTGGGTTGAAAAAGGTGCCCCAACAATTGTGAAAAATCGGTTTGTGGGCAGCGATCGCGAAGGAATCTTTGTGGCAGGAGAAGCCGCCCCCACCATTCAAGACAACGTGTTTGAGCAAAATGGCGGCAATGGGCTATCTTTCACGCGGGATGCGGGGGGCATGGTGAGGGGCAACCTGATTCGCAACAATGGCTTTGGGGTGGCGATCGGCGATCGGGCCAAACCCCAACTGCTCAATAACGAGATTTCCCGCAACAAGGATGGGCTGGTGATCAATGGGGCCGCCCAACCCACCCTGGAAGCGAACCTGATTGAAGCTAATGGCCGGGATGGCGTGGTGGTGACGCAAACCGCCCAGCCCGTATTGGAGCGCAACGCCTTTAGTGGCAATGGTCAATACGATCTCCACAACACTAGCCTTGCCCCGCTCCAGGTCAAAGGCACCAATATCGCTGGCCTCAAAACAACGGGCCAAATCCAGTGACGGGGGACGGCGCAAGGCTGCTGTCAACTTCCAGCCATTACACGCACGAGTTAAAGCTGGCATAGGGCGGGAGCGGGGGTACGGGCCACTGGGCATACCACTGATGGAGATGGGGCAAGATGTCGGTGACCAAGGCGCGATATTCCGCCCGATCGCTGCCCTGGTTGAGTTCCTCGGCGATCGCCTGCCCAATGGCTGCTAGATCAAATCCGGTGGGCATCCCATTGTGCAAGACCACCCGCCCATCAACCAAGACGGTATCCACATCCATCGCCTTCGCCCGCAGGAACACCACATCGAAGGGGTTGGCTTCTGGGGCAATCCACGGCCAGGTCAGGCGATCGCCCTTGACCAACACCACATCGGCTTTGTAGCCCGGTGCCAACTGGCCAATGTGATCCCCTTTGCCCATCAGTTTTGCGCTGCCCATTGTCGCGAGGTGAAAAATATCTTGGTAGCTGGGGGCCGGAGTGTCGAACTGGGGTGTTCGGTGGAGCCGTGCCGCCAAGCGCATTTCTGCAAACATATCCTCGTCATCGCCCAGGGCAAACCCATCCATCCCCAGGCCCACGGTGACTCCGGCGGCTAACATAGCATTCAGGGGGGCAATGCCTGCCCGCAACCGCAAGTTAGAACCAGGATTATGGCTGACGGCAGCGCCGGTGGTGGCCAAAATCGCGAGATCAGCCTCGTTTAGCCAAACGCCGTGGGCGATCGAAAACCGTGGACTGAGCACCCCCAACGCCTGCAAATGGGCAATCACTGATTTGCCGTAGAACCTTGGCCCCATCAATTTTTCGTGGAACGACTCGACGGCATGGGTTTGGATTTGGGTTTCCAACCGGGCGGCGGCGGCGGCAATGTCTACCATGAGGGCCTCGCTGACCCATTGGGGGCCTGATGGCCCAAACCAGATATCGATGTGGGGGTGGGGTTTGTAGGTGGTGACGAACTCACTGATCAGGGCCAGGTAGTCGGCTGGGGTCAGGGTTTGTTCCAGGGGGAGCAACGTTTGAACCCGTGCTTGCAGGGCGGCGGGCAAACTGGCGAGAAAGGCGGCGTCTTCGTGGTGAACGAGGAAACTGTCGTAGGTTGCGCCGGGGGTGAGGGCCACGCGCATTCCGGCTTGTTCGTAGGCGTTGAGGCGGGCGGTGAGGCTGGCGTGGGCGGTTTCAGGGGGGCCAGATATGGTTGTGACATCGACGACGGTGGTGACGCCGCTTTGCAAGAGTTGGGCGATCGTGAGCAGGGTTTTGAGGGTGGGGTCTTGCGATCGCAATCCCAGGTTGGCAAATAACCACAATTCGAGAAAGGTGTCATCAATCCCCTGGAGGGAGTGGGGCACACCATTGCTGTGGTGATGGGCATTAATCAGTCCCGGCATCACCACAAACTGTTCCGATCCCAGGACTGGGGCGTTGGGATAGGCGGCGCGGAGGTTCGCCCAGCTATCTACGGCGACAATTCTGTCATTTTGGTAGGCGATCGCTCCGTCGGGGAGGGTTGTCGTTCCGGTGAATACCCAACGCCCTCGGATTAATTGAATCTCGCTTGTCATGAATTCAGTTCTCAGTAAGATGGAGCAGGTCAATCTCGATCGGGCACTGGTGCTTGCTTCTTCGGTAGCAGGGGCACGGGCGCGATCGCGAATTGCTGCTTTGTTTGCCCGCCCTCCTCATGAAAACATTATTTATCCTCATTGGCCCCAAAGGCGCTGGAAAAACTTACATTGGTCAACGCATTGCCGCCCACACCCCAATTTATTTTTTGGCTGTGGAACCCATTTGGCTAGAGTATTTAGCCCAGCCTGACCCGGCGCAAAGTGGCTGGGATGTTGTGGCTGCAACGATTGAGCAAGCCTTTGCCACCCACGATCGCGTCATGATTGAATCCTTGGGGGCCGGGGCAGAATTTGCCCAGTTTTACCAAACCTTGCAACAGCGGTATGCAGTGAAGTTGATTAAAGTCGAGACTCATCTGATCACCTGTGCTGACCGTGTGCGCGATCGCGACCAAGCCTTACAGATTCCGGTCACAGAGGAAGCCGTCTGGATGTACAACAAAATTGCAGCCCAGGTGCAATACGACTGGGATCAGACGATTAACAACAATGGCCCCGCCAGTGATGCCGAAATTTTGCAAGCTGTTCAAGCTTGGCTGTAGGCACGACCTGGGTGGCTTGCCCTTCAGGTGGTGGTGGCCACACTCGACTGATGTAAGACGAGGCGATCGCGGCCTGTGGCTTTGGCCTGATACAACGCTTCATCCGCAGCCTGGACTAAATCCTCCGGGGTTGTAGTGTCCGACGGAACCCAGCCCGCCAACCCACAACTGAGGGTAATATGGGCTGCCGTTGGCGATGCCGCATGGGGCAAAGCCTGGGTTTGCAAGGTCTGGCGAACCAGCTCCGCCATGTGCAAGGCTCCTTTCCAATCGGTGCGGGGCAAAATGAGGGCAAATTCCTCCCCCCCATAGCGCGCGGCCAAATCTGCTGGTCGCCGGATGATGGTTGCGAGGGTCGTAGAGACGGCCTGGAGGCAGCGATCGCCCGCCGGATGCCCATAATAATCGTTATAGGCTTTGAAATGGTCAATATCGCACAGCAGCAAAAATAAGGGTACTTGTTCCCGGCGGCAGACTTTCCACTCATAGTCCAGCTTTTCGTCGAACGTCCGCCGATTGGCTAACCCGGTTAAGCCGTCCAGAGTCGCCAACTGATGCAAGGTTTCATTGTCGGCTTGCAGTTTTTGTTCTAACAATTGTTCTTGGGCTAATAGGGCGCTCAACCGCAGGGATAATTGGCGTGCCCGGAGCAGGGATTCAATCCGCAGGAGCAACTCCACCCGATCCACCGGAACCGTAATCACATCATCCACTTGGCGGCGTTGCTCTAGGGTGAGCTGGGGCAGTTGCGATCGCTTCACCAACAGCAAAAACGGTAGGAAAATCGGCTCTACACTCGCCCGCTGGCCGGCAATATAATCAGCCAAGCGCCCAAACGCTGGCCCATCGACAATACACAGGTCAAAGGGCATCAACTCCTGGTTGGGCAGCAAATTTGTGACCTGCACTTGATAGTGGCTGGCGAGCAAATCCGCTAAGATTTGCCGATTGGAGTGATGCTCCAAACACAACAAAATGCGGGGTAAGGGGTCAAGTTGGGGGTTACCATGCACAACAACAGACTGGGACGCGATATCAGGATTAGGCATCGTTTGACGGTTTGATGAACTCAGGGACTCCACTCAGAATTCCCCGTAATTGGGTTAAAGGCTGGCCAACTTTAATGCCATAGCGAGTAATTTCGACCTCGCGCAGGGTTTTCTCAAAATCACTCAGGCGTTTTTTCAAGACCCCGATCGCCCGCCGCAACTGGCCCCGCACTTCCAAATACCGCAGAAACACAATATTGTCGGCCAGGTAGGAAATGCCCAATTCTGTCACGCGAAAGTCGCCTGTAATGCTTTCTACTTCATTCACCAGTAGCATGGTGACGCCGCGCGATTTTAAGTATTGACACAGCCCATGCAAGTTTCGCGTCAATTCGTCTCCCCGAAAGGAGAGCTTATAACCCGAAATGCTATCGAGCATGACAATCTTGCTGCCTGATTGCTCGACTTCAAGCCGCACGAGGTTGGCAAATTCATCGGGGGAATAGGCCAGAGCCTCAATTTTGATGACCGACAAGGTGCCGCGATCGACCATTGCCCGCACGGGAATGTTCACTCCTTCACAGCGATCCAACAAGGTGGCAACGGCTTCTTCAAAGACATACACGACTGATCGCTCGCCCCGGCCAGCAGCCTCTTTGATGAACTGCAACCCCAGGGTGGTTTTGCCCACGCCACTGGGGCCAGTGATGATAGTGACGGTACCCCGCTCCAAGCCGCCGTTGAGCAGTTCATCCATCTCTGGAATTCCGGCTGAAATGGGCTTTTTGTTGGGCAAAACGAAGTCTGTTTCGGCGGGTAAAAGTTTGGGAAAAATTTCTAGCCCTTTGCTGCCAATGCGCATGGCATGGTGCCCGCGCCAAAACGTGCCGCCCCGCAATTTGGCGACGTGGATTGACCGTTCGTTGTCTACCAGTTGCAGGGTAATAATGCCGTCGCTAATAAATTGGAGATCTTCGTCGGGGGCTTCTTGGCTGCCTTCGGAGGTGAAGAGAACGGTTGCACCGTGGCCAGTTAAAAACCGGAGAAAGGCGATCGCTTGTTTGCGAAATTGGTAAGGATCGCTGGCTAAATAGCGAAATTGGGTCATTGAATCGACAAAGATGCGATCGGGTTTCAGCCGTTCAACCTGGTCAATAATTTGCTCATGTAAGGGGGAGGCTTCGATTTCTGCCGCTGAGAAGAGGTCGTAAGCCAAATTCTTGACAAAAAACTCCGTCCCCGGACTTAAGTCTAAGATGTGGATGTGGGCGGTCGAAAACCCCAGGGCCTGACCATTCCGCGCCAGTTGCGGCCCCGATTCGCCCAGGGAAATAAACAGGCGGTTGCTTGTTGCAGTGATTTCGGTGGTCAAAAAATGCCAACCCAGGGTGGTTTTGCCGCACCCCGGCCCACCCCGGACTAGATAAGCCTGCCCTACCGGCAATCCCCCATTGAGGATTTCGTCTAGACCACGGACACCAGTTGAGCACAGTTGATTTGTCATTAGACTTGAAATTGCAGGGTTGCGTTGTTGATAGAAAAAAATAGGATAGCGAGGGGTTGCCGCGATCGCGGCGGGGGCAAAAACTTGGGAGCGTTGGTATGCACCAGTCAGACAATGGAGCGTGGTGCGATGTGGCTGAGTCTAGGCCGATGCGAACCCCAGAGCGCCGCAACGATGGCGGTGCCCCAGGTGCAGGCAACAACAGCGTGCCCTATTCGATCAGGAGCGACTGGTGCTGCGATCGCGGCGGTGGAGTGCAAATCAACGGTCTAACTCTGGCTGTAGAGCGTGATTTGCGGCTGCACTGGAATGGGCTAAGTGGGACGCTGAGCGGGCTGAGATTAATGGATGCTTGAGAGCAGGATAAAAGGCGATCGCCATGCCATAAATACGCCTCTATCGACAGTGGGAATTATGCTAGCAATAGGCGAATTTATGACTAAAAATAATGCGCAAAATAAAGCAATGAAAATGAGCAATTCAGTAAAACTCCCTGGCCTGGAGGAGTAATTCCATCATACTCAATTTTGTTTGGCACACTCCGAAATCAGAAGTAAACCTTAAGCCGAAAGCAGCTCAAATCTTGGACAGACTTGCCTTTGAAGAAAATGAGACGGACTGAATTAGGATGCTCTCCTGCCAACGGCTGACCTGCCCGCAGAGGAGCCTGGTGATAGTCGATCAGTCTACCCTTGCGTCAAGGATAAATCTCCTAGTTGGGATAATTTTTTACCATTCGGTAAAAATGAAGGTGCCAGCCATGAACTGGGGGCTGATCTATGTTGGGATAGCCTATGGTAGGGTGTTGCCAGTGGGATGGCTCGATTGGCTGAAGTTTGGACAAAAGCTTGATGAAGTTCCAATTTCCTCGGATTCGGTCTGTGGCGATCGCCGGTTGTGGGGTCGCTTTGCTACTGGGTACGGCGCAGGGTTTGGCCCAACAATCCTTACAAGTGCGGGTACAACGCTGGCTGCAAGTGAGTCAACGGAATGGGCAAGTGCAATATGTGCAGGGGGGCCGTCCTCGGGCGGCGGCAGTGGGCGATCGGTTACAGGCGATCGGAGATGGGTTGGCCACTGGCCCGAACTCGACAGCCCGGTTAACGGTTGATACGGGCATTGGCACGGTTGAAGTCGACGAAAAAACCCAACTTTCAGTGCAAGAATTGGCCTTTGCGCCAGACAATGGGCGCATTACTCGCCTCCAGGTGAATGCTGGGCAGGCGCGGCTGCGAGTACGACCATTTACCCACAAAGGATCTCGCCTCGAAATTCGGACACCTGCGAGTCTCAGCGGGGTGCGGGGCACAGAATTTGGCCTCACCGTGCAACCCAATGGCAAAACGGGGCTGGCGGTGCTGGATGGCAATGTGCAGAGTGCGGCCCAGGGGCAGGCTCAGGCTGTCAATCGCGGTTATCAAAACTTTACGCAACCAGGGGCACCCCCGTCTCGCCCTGTCCCGTTAACGAACGATACATCGCTCCAAGTGTCGGTGGAGCGGGTGATCCAGGGGGGCGATCGCAAAGTACGCCTTATCGGGCAAGTGGACCCAGTGAATTTGGTGACAGTTGATGGCACCCCCCAAGTGACGGATGCCCAAGGTCGCTTTGTGACGACTTCGCGATCGCTGCCAACATCCTTGGCGCTGCGGGTTGTGGTGACAACTCCCCTGGGCCTCGAAAAAATTCATATCGTTCCGCTGACCCGCTAAGCCGAACACGGTTGCGCTTGGGACGGGGGGAATGGTTTTCCTGGCGATCGTTCAGTGCGATGACAGTTTGCATGAACGCCGATATAGTGATGGCAGAGAATTTGTATTAGACCGTGGGAGGAAAATTCTGCTTCCAAGTGGGTCACTGGGCCAAAGCAAGGCTTAAACTCCAGGTGCTTTGCGGCGTTCGCGGCAAGAGCCTAGGGGGGATTCAGTCGGGGAAGCACAAACAGAAATGAATCATGCTTTGTGGCCATTGATTAACCATAATCAATCAACTGGAGTGCAGCGCGAGGGAAACTCCCTATCCCCATTGGCCTTAAACCCAAAGCCGCAGACCTGAAGCTTCAGACAGGTAGTAGGGGGTAACGGCAATAAGGCCGTACAAAAGGGCCGCGATCGTGTAAGTATTGCTACATTCGAGTGATTACGGGGCCAAAGGGGCCGAGATATGTTAGGGGTAGGCGGCGGAAAGCAGCCGTTGTGCTGTTCTGAGGCAGGGGAAACAGTGGACAAACTAACTAGTTGCACACCTCGTTTCCTAAGGGCTTGCTTGGTATCTTTTAATACGTTGCACGTTGAGCGATTGGCTTGTTGTAACTCACGCCTTGCAACAAAGTGATTCATTGCTGTTGATGGTTCGTCACTAAACATCGTCTGTTTGAAACGGGCTGAACTGAAAGGTATGCAGGGGCAAGTCAAGGGGTTGGGTGAGCGAATTCTACCGGGACTGTTGGCAATGGTTTTGGGTGCCCTGCTGCTTGGCTTGGGCATTTTGCAACCGTTTGAGTTAGTTGCTTATAACGTCTTGTTTCGGTGCCGAGGGGAGCGGACATGGGACGATCGCCTGGTGTTGGTGGCCATTGATGATCGCAGTCTTGAGCAGTTACAACAGTTTCCGTGGCCCCGACAATATTACGTAGATTTGCTCGATCGCTTGGTGCCTGGGCAACCCAGTGTGGTAGCGATGGATCTGCTGTTCTCGGAGGCGACGACGACGGATGCTGCCCTGGCAACAGCGTTGCTTCGGTCAGGCCAGGTGGTGTTGGCTCAGGCGGTGGATGCCTTTGGCAATCCCCTGTTACCCGTTGCGCCGTTACGCGAGGCGGCGATCGCGACGGGCCACATCTTGCACCAGCCTGACAGCGACGGCATTACCCGGTCAGTGAAGTTGCAGTGGAACGACGCTCCGAGTTTTGGCGTGGCGGCGGTGCAAGCTTATTCGGTGGTGAGGGAAACGGTTGAGTTACCGGCCCTGGATCGTCCCTATTGGCTGAATTGGACGGGGCGATCGCGCACGCTTCCCCAATATTCTTTTGTCGATGTGCTGGAACGCCGCATCCCGCCGGAACGATTTACCCACAAGCTAGTGCTGGTGGGGGTGACAGCCACGGGAGTTGATGCGTTGATGACTCCCTACGATCGCCCGTTGCCTGCCAGTGGGGTGCATTTACAGGCGACTTTGATTAACAATTTGCTCCAGCAACGGCCCCTGGTGCCAGCTTCGGCGGGGTGGATCTGGTTGTTTTTTGGGCTGTGTGGCCCTGGTTTGAGCTATGGCTTGAGTTTTTGGCGGGGTCTTCGGCGCTGTGCTGTCTGGCTGAGTGCTTGTCTGATGGCTGGGGCCATGACGATGGGGCTGTTCTCCCTGGGGTATTGGTTGCCGATTGCGTTGATCCTGAGCTTGATGACGAGCACGGCGATCGCAACCTGTTGGCTAGAGCAATGGCGGTTAGACCGGCAGTTGCAACATCATGTCGAGGTGTTGTGGCGGGCCTACCAGGGAACGGTGGTAAAGCCCTATCCCCCTTCCGTGGCGGAGGGGGCCGCCTACAGTCAGTTGGCTGAAGTGCCGCACCCTGGCGATAGCATTACCCAATTACGGGAATTGGCGACGGTGTTTGGTCGTTCCCAGGCTACCCAGGCCGCGATCGCCCAAAGTTTGGCTATTGGTTTGGTGGCTTCAGATTTAGAAGGCCATATCTGGTTTTGCAATCCTGTAGCGAAGAGCTGGTTAGCCTTGCAGACTGGCGATCGCCTGCCCTTGGCGTTACACCCGACGTGGATGAATTCGGCAGACTGGGAAGCCGCCGTAGCGACCGTTGTTGCTCAGCACCAGTCAGCCCAGCACAGTTTGCAACAGGGCGATCGCTGGTATACCCTGACCCTGGAGCCGCTGGTGTATTCGGTACCACTTCAGGCGGCGGCCCAATCTGCGATTGATGGGCTGTTGCTGGTGATTGAAGAAATTACTTTGCAAAAGCAGGCCGAATTAGCCCTGGCTGATCAGGTCAAAGAGTTGCAACGCCTCAGCCAACTCAAAGACGACTTTTTGAGTACGGTCTCCCACGAGTTGCGATCGCCGATGGCAAACATTCAAATGGCGATTAAACTTCTTGAAGTCACAAAATCTCCTGAAAGCACTCGCCACTATCTCAAAATTTTGCAGGCTGAGTGTACTCGCGAGATTGACTTGATTAACGACCTGTTAGATCTTCAGCGCTTGGAAGCCGATGCCCACGTCTTTCACATGGAGGCGATCGAGCTGGAAACCTGGTTGCCACCGCTGATCGAGCCGTTTTATGAGCGGGCAGAATCCCAACAACAAAGTATCAAAATTGAATTGTGCGAACCCCTGCCCATCCTCGCAGCCGATACTGCTAGCTTGCAACGGGTCTTGGTTGAATTGGTGAATAATGCCTGCAAATACACTCCCCCCGACGGTACGATTACGGTCTTGGCCGATGCCAGTTCCGAGTATGTCCACCTCAGTGTGAGCAATTCGGGTTCCGAAATTCCCCCAGCAGAGATACCCCGAATTTTTGAAAAGTTTTACCGGGTGCCCCAAGCCGATCGCTGGAAACGAGGTGGCACAGGGTTGGGGTTAGCGTTAGTGCAAAAATTGGTGCAATGTTTGGGTGGCAGCATTCACGTAACCAGTGAAGCGGGGTATACAACGTTTACCATTCAGTTACCCGTTGCCACCCGGTCTTCCTCCGAGTCGGCGCAACCGTAAACGGCAATGGCAACTTCCCTTCGGTTTCCCTGTGTGGTGGTGTGTCAACATCGTACCTGCCGTAAGCAGGGCGCTCAGGCTGTGTTGGCGGCGTTTCAACAGCACCAACCCGATGGCTGGTCGGTCTATGGCAGTGGCTGTATGGGGCAATGTGGCAATGGGCCAATGGTGCGGATTTTGCCAGAAGATGTGTGGTATTGGCGGGTTCAGCCGGATGTTGTGCCCCGGATTGTGGCCCAACACTTGCAAGGCGGCACGGCGATCGCCCAGTTGCTCTATCCTATGCGGCCCAAACCACCTTCACCGTAGCGGCAACATGCAGGGCCTCTCAGCACAATTCCAAGGTGCGAACGGCCCTAATTCTGCACGCCATAGGGTTGGATGCAGCAAGTTGAGGCTGTGGGTTTAGAACTGCGATCGCCTTCTTAGAATGGTAGCTAGTCAACCAACTGGAAACACCCACCAATGATCGCAATTGTTGAAGCCGATCTGAGTCGAGATAGCCATGCCCAAGCCTTCATCAACCTGCTGGAAATCTATGCAATGGATCCAATGGGCGGCGGCCAGAAGTTACCCGATGATGTCAAAGCTAATCTGCCCAAGGCACTCGCTCAAAGACAATCAGCCTATGTCATCCTTGCCTTTGCAGCAGACGATCCGGTCGGCTTAATTGTCTGTTTTGAGGGATTTTCGACCTTTGCGTGTAAGCCTGTGCTCAATATTCATGATGTTGTTGTAGCTCCGGCTTACCGTGGTCAAGGTTTATCGAAGCAATTGCTGCAAAAAGCGGAAGAAATTGCCCTTCGGTTGGGGTGCTGCAAATTGACCTTAGAAGTTTTGGAAGGGAATCATGTTGCCCAAATGGCCTACCGTTCTTTTGGGTTCAACGGGTTTGAGCTAGATCCGAAAATGGGCCAAGCCTACTTTTGGGAAAAGAAATTGGACGGGGGCTGATCGCCTTAGGCGCGATGCTTTCTAAAAAAAGTAGGGTAAGCAATGCCTACCCTACTCTCAACTTAACTGTTTTCTAGATGTTCAGATTTCTAGATGTTCAGAACTTAGTAGCGGTAGCCGCTGTTCTTTTGGTTAGGCTTGTGCACGATGAAGCTCATTACCTGGCACTGCTTGATGTTGTCGAATGCAACAACACGGATGTAGCAGTTGGGGTATTCAGAGCGGCACTGTTGCACTTCGTTCAAAACTTCTTGAGGCGAGCTCACGTTGAACAAAGGTAGCTTCCACATGGTCCAGTAGTAGATCTCAGCGTCAGAGCTTTCGTTGAACTCTACGCAGGGGTGGTAGCCTTGCTCGATGGTGTACTCAATTTGACGGGCAATTTGAGCATCGGTGAGGGGAGGCAGGTAAGAAAACGTTTCATACCGACGCTCTTTGGGCAGGGTTTTCATGGATACCTCGACTTAAATGACAAATGACAATCAAAAGGTTGAACGGTAGACAGAGCGATCGCGCTAGTTACCACAAGGATTCCGGGGGTAAACGCTCTGTCGTCGAGTTGTACGGTTGCTCAGCGATCGCCTCTGGGGCATCAGCTTCACCACCAGGGGCGATCGACCCAGCTTCTAAGTCCGTCTCAGTCTGTGGATCAACTTGCGTCATGCGTTCTAACTGCTGAGTCCGTTGGGCCAAATTGGCAGCCTGAATTCCCGTTTGCAATAGCTCAGGGAGATAGCCAGCAATCTCTTCGGCGATGTGTTCCCGCACCGTCAAAATCCGAAAAGCCAACCGTTGCTCTTCTTGAAAAAGCGCTTTCAAAAACGCCTCACTGTCTTGAATGCTGACCCGATAGGAAAACTGGCGTAACCAGTAAGCCCGTTTGGGTTCAGTTTCATCAAGCTGAGCAACCACGGTTCTCAGCGCCTGATAGGTCACATAACTAATCAGGGTTTTCGCCGTATCATTCGCAATCTTTTTTAAATCCATAGATGAGACAGAAGTAGAACGATAAAAGGTGCAAGCGATTGAAACGAATTTCCACTCTCCTTTTACCGTCTACCCTCCCATTAGATGGTGTCTTGAGCTTCAAACTCGAACTTGATTTCCTTCCACAGTTCGCAAGCGGTTGCCAACTCAGGGCTCCAGCGGCAAGCTTCGCGGATGATGTCGCCACCTTCACGCATCAAGTTGCGACCTTCGTTCCGTGCTTGGACACACGCTTCCAAAGCAACCCGGTTAGCGGTTGCACCCGGTGCGTTCCCCCAGGGGTGACCCAAGGTACCACCACCGAACTGTAGAACGGAGTCGTCACCGAAGATTTCAACCAGGGCAGGCATGTGCCATACGTGGATACCACCGGAAGCGACGGCCATTACACCAGGCATAGAAGCCCAGTCTTGGGTGAAGTAAATCCCACGAGAGCGATCTTGCTCGATGTAGTTTTCGCGGAGCAGGTCAACGAAACCGAGGGTAACGGCCTGGTCACCTTCCAACTTACCGACAACAGTACCGGTGTGGATGTGGTCACCACCGGACATCCGCAAACACTTCGACAGAACGCGGAAGTGGATCCCGTGGTTCTTCTGACGGTCGATAACGGCGTGCATTGCGCGGTGGATGTGCAACAACAGACCGTTGGCACGGCACCATTTCGCCAAAGTGGTGTTGGCGGTGAAGCCTGCGGTCAAGAAGTCGTGCATGATGATGGGCATTTCCAGTTCTTTGGCGAACTGAGCCCGCTCCAGCATGTCTTCGCAGGTGGCGGCGGTAACGTTCAGGTAGTGACCTTTGATTTCGCCGGTTTCAGCTTGCGCTTTGTGAATTGCATCTGCAACAAACAGGAAGCGATCGCGCCACCGTTGGAAAGGCTGAGAGTTGATGTTTTCGTCGTCTTTGGTGAAGTCCAAACCGCCGCGCAGACATTCGTAAACGGCACGACCGTAGTTCTTTGCCGACAAACCGAGCTTGGGTTTGATGGTACAACCGAGCAGAGGACGACCGTACTTGTTGATCTTGTCGCGCTCAACTTGGATCCCGTGGGGAGGCCCTTGGAAGGTCTTCAGGTAAGCAACGGGAATGCGCAAGTCTTCCAAGCGGAGGGCTTTCAGGGCTTTGAAACCGAACACGTTACCAACCAAAGAGGTCAGCAAGTTGGTGACAGAGCCTTCCTCGAACAGGTCGAGAGGGTATGCAATGTAAGCGATGAACTGACTATCTTCACCGGGAACGGGCTCGATGTCATAACAACGACCTTTGTAGCGATCGAGGTCAGTCAAGAGGTCGGTCCATACGGTCGTCCAGGTACCGGTCGAAGATTCGGCTGCGACTGCGGCCCCAGCTTCTTCGGGAGGAACACCGGGCTGAGGCGTAACGCGGAACGCCGCCAAAATATCAGTATCTTTAGGAGTGTAGTCTGGAGTGTAATACGTTAGTTTGTAATCTTTTACCCCAGCCTCATACCCAGCTTTGGACTGGGTTCTCGTTTGAGCGTAAGACATATCTCCCTTCCTGTGAATTCGTTCAGAAAAAATCGCGATCGAAACCGTCTCAGCGCAATTTCAAATACGCTTACCTGAAATTGCCTGAAAACTTGACAGCTCTCCCCTCGTCAGCTAGGGAGAGGAATCACTATAAACCCAGCAAGCCTGGAGTTAACAGCCTTAATTACAATCTCACCCTATTACTTGGGACGTGTCTAGATTGAATATATCAGGATTTAGATAAGCCTTACTTTAGTTCTTCTGTTTAGTTAAATAAACAATGGTTATAAAGTAAGTATTAAAATTGGGGAACGTAAAGCTTTTGTTCCCTAAAAAAATTGCTGGTTTTTGCTGAAACTCTTTTCCCGTCAGGCGATCGCCCTGATGAAACGAAACTTAATCTATGCCTATAATGCACAAAACTGCACCAATTTACCTCAGCAAAAGGTCAAATTATTCAGATTTATTGCAAGAATTTTACCTTCTCTTTGGGGGGAATTCAGGCAAATTAGGGGCAAGGATAACACGACGAATTGCGATTTTGAGCGAGGTTAGAGGCTCAGAAGGGGACAAAATGTGGTATGGAATTTGGCTGGAGATTACGGATTGAATCGGGGTTTGTGCGATCGCAATTCGTGCCAAAAACCTCCACAAATTCTTACCTTAATCGTGGCATTCCGTCAATTTTTCGGTCATGATTTGGGTGTGTTGCCACCACTGTTGCCCCCCGATCGCAAGGCGAGACGGAAGATGGCCAGTGGGGGCCAGGGCATTGAAATGCCAGTGAGCGGGGCGATCGTTGCGATTATGCAATTGCCAACCCACTTGTTCGCAAAATTGGCGATAGTCGCCCCCAACCGCTTGATAAATTCGACTTTGGGCTGTGAAGCCAAACCGCCCCAGGCTGTATTGCGTCCAGAGGCGATCGATGGTTTGCAAATCTGGACACGGGATGCGCCGCAAGTCGCCGCTAAACACATAGCCCCCCGCAGGTTTGTTCAACAAGGTGCGAATGGCGTTCCACGTAGCAGTATCGGCTTGGGCCCATTGCCGCGCTGCTAAATACTGCCGGAGAAGGCGATAATCCAAGCGGGTGGTCGCGGGGACTGGCTCAGGGCGGGTGGGTTCGCTTGGTGGGGCCGGGTGGCGCGGACGGGATGGCGACGCGATCGCCGCTGGCGTTGGGGCGACAGCCGTGAGGGCTTGCATGACTTCCTCCACGGTTTGATACCGTTGGTTGACGGCCTCTTGCAATAGCTTATCGAGGATGGCACTAAACTGCGGATCAACGACACTCCCTGGCGGTAGGCGATCGCGCCAGACCCACCGATGGCTTTCCACATCAAACAAGTTAAACGGTGATTCTCCCGTCAACAGCCGTACACAAATCGAGCCTAAACTGTAGAGATCACTTGCCGGAAACACCCGCCCCCGATTTTGTTCCGGAGCCATGTATTCCGCCGTGCCAATAATCGTGCCCGTCCGTAGCGCCGTCGTTTGATTCAAGACTTTGGCAATCCCAAAATCAATAATCACCAGCTTGCGATCGCTCGTCCGCCGAATGATATTACTTGGTTTCAGATCCCGGTGAATGATATTGCGTTGGTGGACAAAGGCCAGGGTCGATAACAAATCCAGCAGTAACGCTTTGACCTCTGCCCCCGAATAGCTGCCCCGTTGCACTAGTTCCTGTTCCAGCGTGGGGCCATCCACAAATTCCTGCACCAGATAAAACAGGCGATTCTGCTGGAAATGGGCAAACAAACTGGGAATTTGGTGATGTTGCCCCAACTCATCCAACCGTTCTGCCTCTTTGTGGAAGAGTTCAACGGCTTTGGTATAGTTCTGGGCCGAGGGCTGATCCAAACACAACTGCTTCACCACGCACCGAGGCTTAGAGGGAAGATCTTCATCGATCGCCAAAAAGGTGCGGCCAAAACCCCCACGACTGATGGGTTGGATGGGGCGATAGCGTTCCCGCAGGAGAAGCTTGGCCCCGCAATAGTGACAATGTTGCGAGGTATCAGGATTATGAGGGTGCTGACAGCCCAAGATGACGCAATATTTCATGGCCGCGCGGCAGGAGAAACAGCCCAAACAGCGGAGTACTTTGCAGGCTCCAAACCCAGAATAGACCAAGCTTGTAGCAGAAATCTGCTTGGTGAGCTGCGGCTGGGGCCACACATGGCAGGGCACCGTTAATGGCGCGTTATGTAGCGTAGCTAGCACAACTCCTGAGAATCGACCCTTTGGAAGTATGTCAAATTGTAAAAAGGCTTGCGGTTTTTAGACTTAACCACTATCTATAGTAGTGTCGGTTCCAAAAACACCCCAGATACAGCGTTCATCGATCTCTGCTCGTTTCCATCGATGCTCCTGTGGGGCCAAGTTTATTCACCATTAGCCAAACATAAGAGAGTCTTACTATGACTTATCAACAGAAGCTCAGTCCTTGGGTGATCCATAAGGCGCTGCCTAACTTGAAGCAATTGGATGTGATGCGGTTTCGGCGGCGAAATGAGGCTGAGGCTTATCTCAAGGCCCTCAAGCAAATGCAACCCCACGGGAACTTTGCACTTGCGTTTGACATGGGCAATGGCGAATATGCCAGCATTGGCAGCTAGTTGTCAAGAGATGGTGTGTGGTTCGGAGTGTGGTGTTGCAACAATTTAATAGCGATCGCGGCAAATGGAGCTTGTCGCTTACAGATCTTTACATTCTAAATAAGCTGCTCTGCCAGCAGACTGAGCTGTGCCACAATAAAAACCGCGACAGGAAAAACCGCGATAGGTGGTGGTTAAATCAGTGCAACTGGATCAAAACAGCAACCCTCGGACTCTCGGTAAGTTTATTGCTCAGCAAATTACCGAGAGTTCTTGTCATCGCATCACGTTTGCCCAGTTTATGGAGTGGGCGCTCTATCATCCCCAGTGGGGCTACTATGCGGCGGCCCCAACCAAGATCGGGGCAACGGGTGATTTTGCGACTTCCCCGCATCTGGGGGCCGATTTTGGGGAGTTGCTGGCAGAGCAATTAATCCAGATGAGCCAGGGCTTTGATCCGGTGCAACCGCTAACCCTAGTGGAAATGGGAGCAGGGCAGGGGTTGCTGGCAAAAGATGTTTTGACCTATTTGGGCGATCGCGCCCCTGGTTTGTTGGCCCGGTCAGAGTATTGGATTGTGGAACGGGCGGCAGCGCTGATTCAAGAGCAGCAGCAGCAGTTACAGGGGTTGATGCAAGCTGGGGTGACGGTGCGCTGGTGTGGGTTAGAAGATTTGCCCTCGGCGATCGTGGGCTGTGTGTTTTCCAATGAACTGGTGGATGCGTTTCCGGTGCATCAGGTGATTCGGCAAGGGGCGCAACTCCAAGAAATTTACGTGACGCTGGCTGCTAATGCGACTCCAGAGTCGCCAGAGTTTGTAGAAACGGTGGGGGCGTTATCCACGCCCCGCTTGGCCGATTACCTGGCTCAATTGGGTGTTGACCTGCTCAGCGATCGCTACCCAGAGGGCTATCGGACGGAGGTCAATCTGGCGGCGGTGGACTGGATTGCGACGGTTGCACAACAGATCGAGCGGGGGTACATCATCACGATTGATTATGGCTATCCCAGCGATCGCTACTATCATCCCTTGCGGACAGAGGGCACCTTGCAGTGTTACTACCGCCATCGTCATCACTCCAATCCCTACTTATATATAGGAGAGCAGGATATCACCAGTCATGTGAATTTCACGGCGCTGGCCCACTATGGCACCAAAGCCGGGTTGCAGACTGTGGGCTTGACGAAGCAAGGCTTATTTTTGATGGCCCTAGGGTTGGGCGATCGCCTGGTGCGGCTCAGCCAATCTAACGCCACAGATAGTGCCACCATTCAAACCGTGTTGCAACGGCGGGATGCGCTCCAGGGGCTAATCAATCCAATGGGGTTGGGTAACTTTGGAGTATTGATCCAACAAAAAGGTATGGATCCAGCGTTTCCCTTGCTGGGTTTGCAAGGCGAACGATAGGGCAGGAGTTCCCTCGCAACCGTTATGGCCGCGATCGGTGGAGCAAGAGCGCTTCCTGTACCCACTGTTTGACCTGCCCCAACGAAGGACACAACGCCGTTTGGTTCAACAGTGTGACATGGAGCTTCATCACCTGCTGGTGTACTTTGTGAAAGGGCATTTGGGCTAACTGGCCGGGGGAGGCAATTCCCGCATGGAGCAGCAGCCCACAATATTCGCACCCGACGCTGGGCAACCGGGAGAGATCGGCCAGGGCGGCCCATTTGTTCACGTATTGGGGATGGATCTGAAGCTGGCTGGCGAGAGTTGCCCGTTGTTCGGGGGTGGCTGTGTGGCGGCACAACTGGAGAGTGGTGGCAATTCCCTGGGCCAAGAGTTTGGCTTGATTGTCGGTATTGAGGCCGGGTAAAGCTTGAATAGCCCAATTTTGCGATCGCACGGTGGAGGTGCGGGGCGCGGTTGCTGCCGAAGTTTTGGGCCTGTGGCGGGGTTTTGGGGTTTTGGTGCGGGCCTGTGGGGCTTTGCTCATGGCGCGATCGCCTACCAACCAAATGGGACTGATTGATCATAGCGAGTCTTTCTAGCCACTGGGGCACCAAAAACGATATACTGAATTTGGTTCGTTACGGGATGTAGCGCAGCTTGGTAGCGCGCCTGCTTTGGGAGCAGGATGCCGCAGGTTCAAATCCTGTCATCCCGATTGGCTTAATCACGCTTAATTCAGCTAAGTTTTGTAGTCAGGCTGGGTATGGGCAATTCCCAGTGGGCAGAAAGCTTAGCTTAAATAATGGTGCAGTTTGCTAACCCATGCCAAACCTGGCTGATGGTGGGTAAGGCACTGCGGCAAACAGCGATTTTGTCGCACATTCAAGCTCGTGATCAACAGAGCCATGCTGGGTCTTGCTCCCACGGTTGTAACAACCCCCGTCTAAGGACTGATGCCTGCGAACTGAGAGGACTGAATAGTATAGAAAACTACATTTTTTAGTAAGGGCTCAGTCTCTGACCCCTACAATACAATTTTCTAAAGGCAATCGTGAAGAGAACGTGATGGGGCACCAAAGAGCGGAACAGGGAAAGGGGCCGAAAACACCATTTGTTTATCCAAATATGCGACTCCCCTTTATCTTGCTGATTACTTGTTTTGCGGCGTGGGGGGTAGCCGCGAATATGACCGATCCACTGGTGAAGGTTTTCAGCAAGATCTTTACCATGAGCACGTTGCAGGCAGCGTTAGTTCAATTTGCGTATTACGGGGCATATTTTTGTTTAGCGCTACCCGCCGCTTTTATCAATCAGCGGTATTCCTATAAGGTTGGGGTGTTAGTGGGGTTGGGGTTGGCCACGTTGGGAGCTTTTGCTTTTTATCCAGCGAGCCTAACCATGACTTATGGTTTTTTCCTGGCGGCTTTGTTTATTCTGGCGGGTGGGCTCTCGATTTTGGAAACCTCGGCTAATCCGTTTGTGATGTCGATGGGGCCGGAGAAAAGTGCCACGCGACGGTTGAATCTTGCTCAAGCCTTTAATCCTTTGGGGACAAACCTGGGGGTGTTGCTGGCGGCAACGCTGATTCTCCCAAAGCTGAATTCGGCAACTGCCGCGCAACGGGCGGCAATGACTCCGGAGGCTTTGCGTGCAGTGCAAGCGGCTGAACTGAATGCAGTGATGACGCCGTATGTGGGAATGGCGTTTGTGTTGTTGTTACTTTGGATTTTGATTGCCTTGGGCAGGGTGCCAAAGACCCATGAGCCCAGCACGAGGGCGGTGCGACGGGGCAGTTTTAGGGCGACGATAAACCGTTTGTTTGCTAATACCCATTATCGGTATGGGGTGATTGCACAGTTTTTTAATGTGGCGGCTCAGACCTGTACATGGACGTTTACGATTCAGTATGTGCAAGAGGCGATCGGCGGCAATGAAGCGAGTGCTGGTTATTATTTGCAATACAGTCTGTTGGTGTTTTTAGTCTCGCGGTTTGTATTGACCTGGGTAATGGGGTTTGTGCGGCCAACGGCTTTGCTGACTGGGTTGGCCTTGCTGGGTAATTTGTTATGTGTGTATGCGGTGTTTAGTCCGACTCTGGCTGGGGTTTGGTCGCTGGTGCTCGTTTCTGGGTGCTTGTCGTTGATGTTTCCGACGATTTATGGCGTCGCGCTCTATGGCTTAGGGGAAGATACCAAGTTTGGGGCCGCAGGGTTGGTGATGGCGATTTTGGGTGGGGCGATTATGCCTTTAGTGCAAGGGGCTATGGTGGATGCGTTTGGCGCGGCGATTTCTTATCTGACGCCTGCTTTGTGTTTTTTGGTTGTAGCGGGCTATGGCTTCTTTAATCTGAAAACAGTGCGTGATTTACGGATTTGAGGTGAGGGCGATCGCGGCTGAAATTGCTTCTGCACTGAGGGTTGGGATGGCTCGATCGCGCTTCTTCTGTGCTCGATTCGTTCAATCTATCCACACGTTTGAGTCACGTGAATTTGGGTAAAGAATATTTTTGTAATGAATCAAACCGCGATTGCCCCCAGTATTCATCCAGGCGCGATCGCGGTTTTGGTTTAGCCTCTATACTCAGCCCTTACAACGACAAATTGCGATCGGTGACGGCACCGAGACTGCTGGAAGAGACCAGGCTGGCGTACTTCGCCAACACGCCAGAGGTATAGCGCGGGCTGGGGCGTTGCCATTGGGCACGGCGTGCGGCCAGTTCCTCCTCGGACACATCGAGTTGGAGCAAGCGCTCACGGGCATCGATCGTGATGATGTCCCCTTCTTTGACCAGGGCGATCGTGCCACCCACATAGGCTTCGGGGGCTACGTGACCGACTACCAGGCCATAAGTGCCGCCAGAGAAGCGTCCATCGGTGATGAGGCCCACGGAATCGCCTAGGCCTGCGCCGATAATGGCGGAAGTTGGTGCCAACATTTCTCGCATTCCTGGCCCGCCTTTTGGCCCTTCATAGCGAACAACGACCACATCCCCAGCCTGAATTTTGCCAGCCAGAATGGCGTCTAAACACTCTTCTTCGGATTCAAAGACTCGGGCTGGGCCAGTGATTTGTGGTTTTTTTACGCCTGTGATTTTGGCGACAGCCCCTTCGGTAGCGAGGTTGCCTTTCAAAATGGCCAAGTGTCCGCTGGCGTACATGGGGTTCTCCCACGGACGAATCACATCCTGGTCGGCGCGGGGTTCATCGGGAACGTCTTTGAGGCGATCGGCAATGGTGTCGCCCGTGATAGTGATGCAGTCGCCATGCAATAACCCACGATTGAGCAACATTTTCATCACTTGGGGAATGCCGCCAGCTTTGTGTAAGTCTGTGGCGACATACCGACCGGAAGGTTTGAGGTCGCACAACACCGGCACTCGGCCCCGAATCGTTTCAAAGTCATCCAGGGTGAGGGGCACGCCAGCGGAATGGGCGATCGCCAGGAAGTGCAACACCGCATTGGTCGAGCCACCGATCGCCATGATGACCGAAATGGCATTCTCGATGGATTGGCGCGTGATGATATCCCGAGGGCGCAAGTTCTTGCGAATGGCTTCGACCAAGACTTTCCCTGCGAGTTCTGTGGTGGCGGCTTTCTCCTCATCTTCGGCAGCCATCGTTGAGGAATACATCAAACTCATGCCCATAGCCTCAAAGGCAGAAGACATGGTATTAGCGGTGAACATTCCCCCGCAAGAACCGGCACCGGGGCAGGCATTTCGCTCGACAGCCAGCAGTTGCTCGGTGTCAATGCGACCGGCACTGTGTTGACCCACCGCCTCAAAGGCGCTAACCACGGTGAGGTCGGTGCCGTCTAAATGACCGGGTTTAATGGTGCCGCCGTAGACGAAGATGGCCGGAATATTCATGCGGGCCATCGCGATCATGGCACCGGGCATATTTTTGTCACAACCGCCGATCGCCAAGACTCCATCCATGCTTTGGGCATTGCACGCCGTTTCGATCGAGTCGGCAATCACATCTCGCGACACGAGGGAATACTTCATCCCTTCTGTGCCCATCGAAATCCCGTCGCTGACGGTAATCGTGCCAAAGAGTTGGGGCATCCCGCCGCCATGCCGGACACCCGCTTGGGCGCGATCGGCTAAAGCGTTAATCCCCATGTTGCAGGGGGTGATGGTGCTATATGCACTGGCGACCCCAACGATGGGTTTGTTGAAATCTTCGTCCTGAAAGCCAACCGCCCGTAACATTGCCCGGTTGGGCGATCGCTGCACCCCTCCTGTAATTGCTTTGCTTCTCCAGTTCTCAGTCATAGTCGTTTTCGTCTTCTCCACATTCTCTTCAATTCTCGCAGACCAGCGAATTGTTCAGCTGAGGCATTATTTTGTTTTCTGATTGGAACTGAAATGTTTCTGGGCAGTCTAGATCCGGAGTGGAGATATACTAAAGACCGTTTCAACCACAGGTGTAAAATCGGCTATCGGCTCAGCCATTGCATCCGGGGTTGATCATCAAGGAGATATCATGCATCGTAATCACCAAGTTTCAGCAATCCAGTCTGTTCGTCCTGCCCGTGCCCACTACCGCAAACCCACTAGCCGCGAGTTGGATTTGTTGCTTTTAGCGGGGTGCTCCTGTTTGCTCACAGTTTTAGTGCATCCGGTGGCTGATGCCATGCAAGTCGCGAGTGCGTTGAATCCTAGCAAAACTGCGATTACCATGCAGGCGAGTGTGCCCACGAATTCTGTGGCCGCGTTTCATCTCACGGTGCCCCCCACACGGGATGAGGTGGCCGATGATGATGAAGCATAACGGTAGTTAGGGCCTGGGCTTGAGATCGCCGCCCTACACTTGCGATCGGCCCAAAGCTCGCTTAACACAGCCGCGTTCCTAAAGGCGACGGCCCTGATCCTGCTTAGCCCGGTGGCGACTTAGACCGCGCGATCGCCCCCATCAACTTGGGCAATGCGCCTTGAACAAGCTGAAAAAAAGCACCGATCGCATCACTGTGGGGAGGATGGATCGGTGCTTTTGTAGTGACGATGGTGTTGTTACCGGGAACGACACGCCAAACCCTGTTTGTTTCAAGTTTGATGAATGAACTCGCCAGTCGGGAATTACTTGAATCGCGATGGTGACTGCTGCCCGCTGGTATAGTGCCAAGCCTGAACGCGATCGCCTAGCGCATCCCGCGCTTTTGGACAGACGCAAGCAACTGAGGCCGCACTTGCTTAGCCCACAAATCGAAATTAAACTCCGCGTGCCCAGTCCCCTGCTTAGTGGTGGTTTCAAGTTGGTTATTGTCAACAGATGATTTCATAATAGTCGTCCTTCAATCAATCAAAGCCCTACTATGGTTGAACCATGAAAACGATGGTTTTGGCTACCCGCGCAAGGCGAGGAAATGCGTAAAACTCAAGGCTTCCATGCATTGAAGTCATATTGTGCTTGACTTCCCCCCAAAGATAGATCTCGGTTCAACCGATTAGTCAAAGATCCTCCGAAGGCTGCTTTTGGTAATCGGTTTTGAGATCTACGTTGATATTTGTATCTTTTGATACATTTATTTTAAGGGATTTAAGGATTCTTGTGGTTAACGCTGCGTAAATCTTTTGTGAATTTTGGGGGCAGCCGCTGCGATCGCGCCTTCTATTCAACAGGGCGGACAATCGGCGGTGCAGCGGTGGCTTCTCCCTGGAACACGGCCAGCAGCGATTTTTCTAGGGTTTCGGCCATGGCGATCCGATTTTCGTAGGCGACAACGACGCTGACCAGCGTGGGAATGCTGTTTTGCTCCGCTACGAGGTAGATCGGTTCGACATACAGCAAGGACTGCTCAATGGGAATGACCAGGAGATTACCCTGCAAGGTCTTGGAGCCTTGGCGGTTCCACAGGGAAATTTTTTGGGAAATCACCGGATCCTGGTTGATTCGCGCTTCAATTTGCTCGATGCCATACACAAGTTGTTGCTTGGGAAAGACATATAACAGGGCTTTGCCGTAGTTGTCACCATCAGAACGGGCCGCCAACCAGGCAATCAAATTGGTGCGTTCGCTCGGCTTGTAGGGCAGTAGCAAAATAAATTCTTCTGCACCGATCGCCGTGGGCAGTTGGGTAATCAAAAAGTAGGGTTCAACCAGTTGGGGATCTTTGCCATAAATTTCTGTGGGGATTTGCCATTGGTCTTCCCGGTTATAAAAAACCTGGGGATCGGTCATGTGGTAGGCGCGGAGCCGTTCGGCCTGGATGCTGAATAAATCTGCCGGGTAGCGGATATGGCTTTGGAGGCTGGCTGGCATGGCTTCTAGGGGTTGGAAGAAGCGGGGAAAGACTCGTTGCCAGGATTGGAGCATAGGATCGTTGGGATCGGCGACGTAGAAAGCGGTTCTGCCGTTATAGGCATCAATGACGACTTTGACGGAGTTCCGAATGTAGTTGAAGCGATCGCCCGGTGCGGCAGGCTGGTCAATGCCTTGAATGGGGCTGGGGTCGGAGTAGGGGTAGTGGTTGCTGACGGTGTAGGCATCAATGATCCAGTACAAATAGTTGGGGGTGGGCTGGGGGGAAGTACCTGATGGGGCACAACCAATCCCCAGGCCGACACAGCCCAAATCGGCGGTGACGAGGTACGGATCCCGATCAAACCGCAAGAATGGGGCGATCGCCCGGACGCGATCGTTAATATTTCGGCGGAACAAGACCTTAGTGTCGGGCGTGAAGTAATTCGTCAACACCATTTGCCAATCTTGCAAATAGCGGGCAAAGAGGAGTCGTCGCCACCAGGTACCCATCGCTAGCCCTCCGGCCCCGTCGTAGGTGTTGTAGGCATTGTCGTTGGCGGTGGGGTAGTCCAGCTCTTGGGTGCGCGTTTTGGTCATGACATAGGTGTTGGTCAGTTCCCCGTAGTAAATCCGGGGTTCCCCAATGGGGATGCTGGCCCGGATGGCCTCACTGGAGGTACTGAGCTGACCAGCATCGCTGCTGCCAATGTCTTTGACGTAGTAATAGGGCAGGCCACCATCGGCGACTTCGTTGACAGGCGACAGCGTGAAGCCGTAGCCGTGGGTATAGACCAGGTGTTCGTTCACCCAGGTTTGGGCTTCTGGGGGCACAGAGGTGTAGTCTAGCTCGCGGGCTGCAATGAGGACTTGTTGTTTGGTTGGTTCGGTGGGGATAGGGCGGGGGATGGGGCTGTTGGCTGTGCTTTCGGGAACGAGGGTATAGCGATCGATATCGGCATCAAAAAAGCGGTAATAAGGCCGAATTTGTTGGAGTTGGCGGTTGGTTTCCAGGAGGGGGCGCGTGTCCCACAGGCGGATGTTGCGGATGGTTTGGTTATTTTCCAGGAGGGTGGGGTAAGTCAGGTTGCCGCTGGGGTTGAAGTCTTCGACTTGGATGGCTTCCAGGTTGAAGGCTTCGCGGGTGAGGGAAATGGCGCGGCGCAGATAGGGGACTTCCCTCACTAATTCATTGGGTTGGACAACCAGGCGTTGGATGGCGACGGGTAAGAGGGTATTGCTGGCGATCGCCAGGAGCAGAAAGGTGCCAAGGGCCAGGAGGGGGCTGGGCAGTGGCAAGGGCAGACGGTGAAATTGGGGCGATCGCTGAGCGGGAGTGCTTTGCCAGAAAAGGTAGAGGGCGATCGCGGCGGCGAAAACCGACAATAGGGTATTGGCAGGAAGCTGGAACTGGGCTTCGGTGTAGCCAGCCCCAAACACAACGCCATACGTGGAGTAGGCCAGCTCATAGCGACTGAGCCAGTAACTGAGACAGAAACTGAGCATGACGCAGCCACTCAGCCGACACAGGTGTTGTTGTTGAGCCCTAGAAAAGCCGGGAAAGCGGCCCTGGCTGAGGCTTTGGCCGGAGAGGAGGTAAATCAACAGGCAGGCCAGCAGGGTATAGAGGAAAAGACCCACCAGCCAAAATTCAAGTAATTGCCAGATCGGTAAGGTGAAGATGTAGAAGCTAATATCCCGACCGAGCAGGGGCTCTGCCCGATTGAAGGGGTGGCTATGGAAAAAGAGCAGAATTTGGCTCCAGTTGCCTGCCCCCACGCTGCCAAAGGCAATACTAAGGCTGATCGCAAGGCCCCACAGGAGCGGTTTGGGATAAACCAAAAGGGCGATCGCGCTAGCCAAGAGGCCCAGAAGACTGAGATAGCCCCAACTGGCCTCGGGGTTGGGGAGGACTGCCTGCACCAGTTCAAGGAGAGTGTTTAACCGGAAACGACTGGGAATGACTGGGACGTTCCCCGCTTGGTTGGCGGAGAATTGCCAAAAGGCCAGTGTGACTTTGGCATAGTGCCCGATGAGCAAGAGGAGAAAAAGACTCAGGGCTAGAGTCAACGGGAGCAACCAGCGGAGGGAAAGGGCCGGGGCGGTGGTCGGGGCGATCGCGCTCAACTGGGTGAAGGCACTGGGCGAGTTGATTAGGGCAGGAAGGGGCGATCGCTGATGGCCACGGGGGCGGTTGCGGTCTGGTGGGGCCAGTTGGCTCGGCACCGCTTTGGGATGTTTAAACTGTTGCGCTTGGCGCAGATTGTAGAAGAAAAACCCTAGACTGAGGCCCGCAACGCTGCTCCAGGTGGCGGTTTTGGTGCCCAGCCGTGTCCATAACACCGAGAGATAGCCGAGGTGGGCAAACCATAAACTTTCGACGATGACACGGGCAAAGAGCCCGAATAATGTCCAAACGCTAAGCACCATGCCCAGGGCCAAGATGATGTATCCCGTGATGGCCAGGGGCGATCGCTTAAGCTTGAACGGTAGACGAGGGCGGAGAAAAATGCTGGAATCCTTGCTCAAGGGTCAACGCTGCCTCATTGTGGGGGCCAGAGTCCAGTGAGGTCGAGTCCAAGGGGGCCAGTTCGACCAGGCGAATCGCTGGATCTACTGTTGTTGTACCAATAATTGCGGCGTCCTGGCCGAGTTTGTGAACGAGTTTGCTGGCCACATCCGGCCATAAACAGAGAACCAGTTCAAAATCTTCGCCGCCATAAAGTGCCCATTCCAGGGCTACCTGCGGGGTTTGCCACGATCGCAAGGCGGGGGGGATGGGCAAGGCGGGATAGGCAATCTGCGCCCCGACTCCGCTGGCACGACAAATTTGGATGATGGCATCGGCCAGCCCATCGCTACTGTCCATCCCGGCGATCGCCCAGGGGTGCGTGGGGGTATCGCCCAACTCGCCTTGCAGGATGGGCAAAACATCAAGCCGGGGGCGGGGGCGTTGGTGGGCCTGGATCAGGGCTTGGCGATCGCGATCGGTCAAAGGGGCGGCGCAGTCTGGATGCAGCAATAGCTCCAGCCCTGCCCGTGACGCTCCATGAAGACCGGTGGCGACGATCGCCTGTCCCGGTTGGGCCGTGGTGCGCCGAATGACGCGATGGGGAGCGACGGTGCCAAAGGCGGTAATGGCGACGGTGGTAACGGGCGATCGCACCACATCTCCCCCGACAATGCCCGTGCCATAGGCCGAGAGACAGTCGGTTAATCCCTCATACAGGGCTTCGATCCAGGCGACCGCGCGATCACCCGGAAGGCCCAGGCCGACGGTAATCCCCAATGGAGTTGCCCCCATTGCCGCCAGATCTGACAGGTTGGCCGCCGCAGCTCGCCAGCCCACGGCAACTGCTGGTGTGGTGCGATCGCTAAAATGCACCCCATCGATCAACACATCTGTGGTGACGACCAACTGCTGGTTGGCGGGGGGTGTCAAGACGGCCCCGTCGTCACCGATTACCTCTGGGGCACAAAATTCCTGAAGAATTCTCAGGATGCCTTGTTCACCAATGGTTTGAACGGTTGCATTCCGGTCGCGATCGCTCACCTTAGGCGGCTTGGGGCTGTTGCAAGTTTTCCAACCCTTTGATCACCCGCGCCGATTCGATGGTGTCACCGGGGCGCAACTTATCCAGCACGGGCTTGCCATCAGTCACAAACCCAAAAATGGCGTAGCGACCATCGAGCAAATTCGCCCCGGCTGGGGTCAGTTCTGGTTCAAACAAGAAGAAGAAAAATTGCGAAGAACCCCCGTTGGGATCATCACCCGGACGGGCCAGGGCCATTGCCCCGTAGGCTGAGAAGGGGAGGACGGGCTGTTCCAAAAAGCGACCCGCATCTTCCAGGGTGATTTCGTAGGTCGGTGCGTCGTCGCCTTTGACTAAAATTTCGAGGGGAACGGCGCGATACTGTTTCGTTTTGGGGTCAATGAAGCCGACTTCGGGGCCGGGTGGGTCGCCCACTTGCAGCACGTAGGAATCTTCGGCGCGGGTGAAGGGTAAGCCGTCATAAAAGCCACGCTGAACGAGATCAACAAAGTTCCCGGCAGTGAGGGGGGCGCTGTAGCCATCCACGACGGCGGTGATGTTGCCTTTGCTGGTCGCAAATTCAATGGTGGCGCGGCCTTTGAGTTGGGGCAGGTTCTGGTAGGTTGCTGGCACTTCAAAGGGGAAGCCTTGTACCATCGTTTCTTCGAGTTGACCGACAAGATCAAGAATGCGATCGCGTCCGGCTAGGACTTCTTGGCGATCTTGGGCTTCGTTGGCGGTTTGAATGGTGGGAATGGCGGCCTGAATTTGGTCAATCAAAGCTTCGGCAGCGCTCAGTTGATCGGGAGAGACCGAGGCAAGCAGGGCATCTTTTTTAGTAGTCAGGATGCGGCTAGCCCGGCTGAGGTCACCAGTGATGGCCCCCCAACGGCGTTTAGCTCGGAGTTGCTCGGAAATGTCTTCCAGGGTTTTTTGCAAGTCGCGCACAGGGGCATTGTCGATGGGCAAGGCATACCGGAGTAGGGCTTTACCGTCTGTAATCGCGTTGCCAGCGGGTAAGGCACTGATGAGAACGGGTTTTGCTGCTCCCAAGCCGATCGCCAACGTCATCATAAGCATGAGGCTGAGGCCAGTTTTCAGCCAGTGGGTCAGGTTGAAATCTCGAAATTGCATGGTTACGGCTTTGGTGAGAATGGGCACAGTCTAGACCGTGGGCACAATCTAAACGGGTGAGCAAGATGGCATGGTGGGCCAGTAAGCTGGGAAACATTCCGGTGGACGCGATCGCCCAGTGACCTCTGCCCAGGGACACGCCTGGAACAGTCGCTTCAACCTCTTATCTTGCCATAGTGCGGTACCGCCCACAGTCTCTTTCCAGGGGGATTTCGGCAGAATGTCAGGGGGCTGGTGGCGCTGGTGACGCGAAGGATGATGGGCTTTGGGCGTGGGGGATGGGGTGAGCCTGGAGCCAGGGCGATCGCAATTCCCCTTGCCTTCATCCCCGCCCGTACGAATCGTCCACCTGGGCGGTAAAATGGGGTGCCAGTCAATTTTGCAATTCAAGCCAATGATCTCCAGTAACGATTTTCGACCGGGCGTTAGTATTGAACTTGATGGCGGCGTGTGGCGCGTTGTGGAATTTCTGCACGTGAAGCCAGGGAAAGGGGCCGCTTTCGTCCGGACAAAGTTGAAAAATGTCCAATCCGGGAACGTTGTGGAACGGACATTTCGGGCCGGGGAAACTGTTCCTCAAGCAAATATCGAAAAAAGCACCATGCAACATACCTACAAAGACGGGGAGAACTTCGTCTTTATGGATATGGAAACTTACGAGGAAACGGCCTTGAGTGCCGCGCAAATTGGCGATCGCGTTAAATACTTGAAAGAAGGTATGGAAGCGAACGTGTTGCGCTGGAACGAGCAAGTGCTGGAAGTGGAACTGCCAAACTCCGTTGTCTTAGAAGTCACGGAAACCGATCCGGGGGTCAAAGGGGATACCGCGACCGGCGGCACGAAACCTGCCATTTTGGAAACCGGGGCGCAGGTCATGGTGCCTTTGTTTATTTCAGTTGGCGAAAAAATTAAGATTGATACCCGTTCTGATTCCTATCTCGGTCGCGAATAGGATCGGGTCAGTTGATGGTTCCAGGCTCAGGCGTGGTGTTGGTACGGGCGACATGCGTCTAGCGATCGCGGCTCACAGGGTGATTAACTGCGGTTGCCTCTGCTGCCTACGGTGAAGAGCCTTAGCCCCTTCGTTAAGAGGTTTGCGAGAATTGTGTCGTTAGATTTGAATGAACTCCGTGAGTTGTTGGCCTCCATTAACCAAATGGACATCACAGAGTTGACGCTAAAAAGTGCTGACTTGGAACTCACCGTGCGGCGGGGAATGACGCTGGACGAACAATTGCTGCTGGCCAGTCGGAGTATCCCCACCCCAGAAGCCTTGGCTGCTGCTGTGCCCATGCCGATCGCGCCCACCTCAGAAGCCAAACCCAAAGGGGCTGAGGCCGCGCCCCCTGCTCCCCCCACGGGGCCACCATCCAACGAGCGTCGCTGGGTCGAAATTTTGTCGCCCATGGTTGGGACGTTTTACCGGGCTCCGGCTCCGGATGAACCGCCCTTCGTCGATGTGGGCGATCGCGTCCGGGTCGGCCAAACGGTCTGCATTATCGAAGCCATGAAATTGATGAATGAAATTGAAGCGGAAGCCGCTGGCGAAATTGTCGAAATTCTCGTGCAAAATGGCGAACCCGTGGAATACAATCAGCCGTTGATGCGGGTTGTCCCGAGTTAGGCGAGTGTAAATCGCTAAACAAAAATTGCTGATTTTACTCCCCCCACCCTTGCAGGAGGCAAAGCGAGTGGCTAAAATCTGGGGATCAGTTCTCCTCTTTCTCCTCACTCAACGTCCCTCCCCATGAATCATCCTGAGCAGGTCCCTCACGAAGTGGTTCAGCACCTCGCTGAATACTTCAGCATCTTGGGTGAACCGATGCGCCTACGGTTGTTAAATTTGTTGCGCGAGGAGGAAAAGTGTGTGCAGGATTTGGTTGAAGCCACAGCAACCAGTCAGGCCAATGTCTCGAAGCATCTCAAAGTGATGGTGCAAGCTGGTATTTTGAGTCGGCGGAGCGAAGGCACCCAGGCTTACTACAAGGTGGAAGACGAGCTAATTTTTGAGCTGTGTAATTTGGTGTGCGATCGCCTCGCCCATCGGATTGAGCAGCAGGCCAGTAAATTTCGGGCCTTCAGTTTTGTTGCAAATAACGTGGGCACGCCAAATGGCTCCCTCCAGCACGTTGCCGAACCCCACCAGAACGGCCAAAATGGCTCCTTGCCGAATGGCATGTTGCAACACGGTGCCCTGGAGACTCTTGATCATCTTGAGCCGCTTTAGCGATGGCTGACCTGGTTGCCCAAGTCCAGCGCGCTGCCCATCAGGGTGATTGGCCTGACGTTGTGCAGGGGATACAGCAGCTTTGTTTAACCGATCGCCACCTCACCCTTACCGAGGCTGATCGTGCTCTGCTGTTGGGGTTAGCCCTAGAAGCCCTGGCTGAAGGTGATTTTCAGGAACAGTGGGAAATTGCCAAGCTGTTGCCCAAGTTTGGCCCAGCGGCGATCGCGCCTTTGATTACCCTTGTTCGCGATGACACGGCAGAATTAGAGGCCCGGTGGTTTGCCATTCGGGTGCTGGGGGCAACCCAGGATCCCCAGGCGATCGCCACCCTGATTGAACTGCTCCAACAGGATGGGGACGATGATTTGACGGCAGCGGCAGCAGAAGCCCTGGCCGATTTGGGGACAGCAGCAGTGACGGTCTTTGTGCCTCTGTTGGCCGACCCTGCCCTCAAAGCTTATGCAGTGAAAGCCCTGGCCCAAATTCGCCATTCCGCCACGATCGCCCCCTTGTTACCCCTGGCGCAGGATCCAGACCCAACCCTTCGTACCCTGGTGATCGAGGCGCTGAGCAGCTTTCACGACCCGCAGATTCCCCCCGTGTTGCTCCAGGCGTTGCACGATCCCGCGAGTGCTGTGCGACAGGCGGCGATCGCAGGTTTGGCCGTCCGGTCAGATTTGGCGGCTGAGCTGGATTTAGTGTCGCCCTTGGCAGCCTGTTTGGGGGATGAAGATTTGGCCGTTGGGCGGCGGGCGGCGGTTGCCCTGGGGCGGTTGGGCGATGAACGGGCGATCGCCCCTCTCCAGGCCCTTTTGCACCACCCCCAGACTCCCCTCCCCCTCCAACAAGAGACCATCCGCGCCCTCAGTTGGTTGCCATCGGAAGCGGCCCTAAGGGCCTTACAACAGGCATTGGTAGCCCCGGCCACCCCGGTTGATCTGCAAGTCGCGCTGATCACGGCTTTGGGCCGCTGGGAAAATCCAGCCTCCAAGGCCAGTGCTGCGCACGGGTTGGCCGCCGCGATCGCGATCCCCACAATCCAGGCAGACCCCGCCACGCGCCGCGCGATCGCCAGTGCCCTGGGCCAACTTCAGCAGCCTGATAGTATCCCGCTGCTGCTGGACTTGTTGGGGGATGCGGATCCCACCGTCAGCCTCCACGCGATCGCCGCCCTCAAGCAGTTTGCGCCAGAAATTGTGCGGCCCCCATTCCAGGCTTGGCTGGCCCTTCATCCCCTGTCTGCCGTTGCCCAGGCCAGTCTTGCGCCTCTCCTCGCCGCTGGTTCAGGAGAATCCTCCTGAGAACAGACCCTAAGAACGTGCTACTATCCCTGTGCTAGTTTTTTTCGATTAATTGAATGGGCCCCGTTGCGATCGCCAGCACCGACCATCAGAAACGCTAAAGTTCTGCTAAAGAATTCCCTAGATTTCCGTTTGCATGAGAGAGTCATGCGAAGGACATACTAGGGCGAAAATCCAAGCTTTAGTTTCTCCCGTCTTTCGATTAATCTGCCATTGATATTATTTTGAACCGTTCAATTCATAACAAGCCGCTCTTAAAGCGTTGTTTTTAGCCTCTTTACAGCCTCTATTTACGTCCTTTGCGCTTTTTTTGAGTCTCCATGCAACTGCCAGCATCCCAACGTCGAACTAAAATTGTTGCTACGATTGGCCCTGCGACCAGCAGCCCAGAAGTATTACGGGCCTTGATCGAGGCCGGAGCTACAACGCTACGGTTAAATTTTTCTCACGGTACTCACGAGGATCACCAGCGGAGCATTCGCCTGATTCGTCAAACCTCCTTTGAACTCAACCAACCTGTGGGCATCTTGCAAGACCTCCAGGGGCCAAAAATTCGGCTAGGCCGCTTTGAAAATGGGTCGATCGTGGTCAAAAAGGGCGATCGCTTCACCCTGACCAGCCAACCCATGACCGGCACCCAGGAAAAAAGTTGGGTCACCTACGAACCCCTGGCCGATGAAGTGCCCGTGGGGGCCACCATCCTGCTGGATGATGGGCGGGTAGAAATGCGGGTCGAGTCCATCAGCAAGGTGGATCGCGAATTGGTTTGCGAGGTCGTGGTCGGTGGCGTGCTCTCCAACAACAAAGGCGTTAACTTTCCTGGGGTGTATCTGTCAATTCGGGCCTTGACCGACAAAGACCGCAAAGACCTCACCTTTGGGTTGGATCAAGGGGTCGATTGGGTGGCTCTGAGCTTTGTGCGTAATCCAACGGATGTGTTGGAAATCAAAGAACTGATTTCTGCCGCAGGGAAACAAGTCCCCGTTGTCGTCAAGATCGAAAAACACGAGGCGATCGAGGAAATGGAGTCCATCCTCTCGATTAGCGATGGGGTCATGGTCGCTCGGGGGGATCTTGGTGTGGAATTGCCAGCGGAAGATGTCCCCATTTTGCAAAAGCGGTTGATTCATACCGCCAATCGCATGGGCATTCCAGTCATTACAGCCACCCAAATGTTGGACAGCATGGTGCATAGCCCCCGCCCAACCCGAGCAGAGGTTTCGGACGTGGCTAATGCCATTTTGGATGGGACGGATGCGGTCATGTTGTCGAATGAGACGGCGGTGGGCAAGTTCCCCATTGAAGCGGTGCAAACAATGGCCCAAATCGCCCTCCGGATTGAACAAGAACCCCCCATTCGGAAAACGGAAGACCGGGGGCGATCGATCCCCAATGCCATCAGCCAAGCGGTGGGGAATATTGCAGAGCAACTGGGCGCTTCTGCCATCATGACTTTGACCAAGACCGGGGCAACCGCTCGGAATGTCTCCAAGTTTCGGCCTCAAAAACCCATTTTGGCCGTTACTCCCCACGTTGATGTGGCCCGCCAACTCCAACTGGTGTGGGGGGTGAAGCCGTTGCTGGTGTTGGATTTGCCTTCCACGGGACAAACCTTCCAAGCGGCGATGAACGTGGCCCAAGAAAACGGCTTGTTGAAGGAAGGCGACTTGATTGTGATGACGGCAGGAACACTGCAAGGGGTCGCGGGTTCTACGGATTTGATTAAGGTGGAAGTGGTGACGGCGGTGCGAGGCCGGGGGGTTGGCATTGGCCAAGGCTCCACGGTGAGTGGTCGGGCGCGGGTTGTGAGCCCTGATTTTGAGCCGAGCAACTTCAACACGGGTGAGATCTTGGTTACAACGGGCACGACTGTTGAGTGGGTGGATGCCATTCGGAAGGCTGCCGGTATTATTACCGAAGATGCCAGTTTAACCAGCCATGCAGCGGTGATTGGGTTGCGTCTGGGGGTGCCAGTGATCGTGGGCGTGAAAAACGCGACGGCGGCTATCCGAGATGGCGAAATTGTCACGTTGGATATGCAGCGGGGCGTGGTGTATTCCGGGGCTACGGCAAGTCAAACGGACGCAGCCCTGTCACCGATGTAACATTGCCACTCATGTAACTTTGTCACTGATGTAATGTTGTCACCGATATGACAAGGATTTGCGCTGTTAAGCGATCGCTTTGACTCTGGGATGAAGGTGGGCTAACGGGTCACGCTTGCTCTACAGGAGGTGAATAGTTTCCTGGGAGGCTGGGGGTTGGGGCGATCGCTGGGCGCAATAGGTAAAGATAGGCGTTGGGTCGAGGGCGGTAATGTGCTGAAACTGGGCCGGGGTCATTGTGGGGGCGATCGTGGTTGTTGCCCAGGTGCGCACTAACTGGTGGGCATAAACCAAAAACGAACAGCCCCGTTGCAGGGGGAGGGCGCTCCAGGTTTGGATCAGGGTTTCCACCAAGGCTAACTCCACCAGCGGCGCTGGATACAACGCCAGCAGCCCATTCAGGTATTCCATAAATAAGCCGAGGCGATCGCCGGAGTCCTCATCCAGGCGATAACTGCTGATGATGTGTTTGATCCGCTGCTGGCTAATTTCGGCGCAAATCTCCATAGGGGATATGGGGTATCCTGCTGCTTGAAACACTAGGGCTAGTATCCCATTCTACGGGCACCAACGGTGGAATCTACAAATTGCTCCAAGTTGTGAAGGCGGAGAACTGGGGGGAGGCGTGGGGACGTTGGTGTTGTCTGGGGCGATCGCCCCATTGCACGGAGGCACGCCTGGATCGGGCCTGACGATTGTACAAACCCTGGAGTCAACCTTGAGAGTGCTGCCAGGAGAAGCCGCCTTTGCTGCTGTTGCTGCCCCCATTCCCCCAGAAAATGACTAGGATCAAACAGTAAACTGATACAAACGCCCAGCTTCGACGATCTAACCCTGGCTGTGGTGCAGGGCGGGACGAATTGAACGTCAAAGCTGGACTGGTGCTTTGTATTGATTGGGCTGTACCCCTTTTGCAACCTATGGCTGAGCGATCGCCCCATTCCCAACCTCCCACAACGCCCGACTTTGAGGCTGAGAACCTGGCCATTGAGCGTGTGCTCCACAGTTTTGCTCAGGCAGACCCGGCAGATTTGGCCGAAACTGCAAAATTGGCAGAAACCCTGTATACCTTTGATGCGATCCAGTCGGAACTCAACTATCGGCAAGCGCAGAACGCCCTGCGAGATCTGGTCGATGGGCTGGACTTGACCGCACGGGAACGGCAAGGACTGGAAACCGAAATCAATGGCCTAGAATCCATGCTCGACAAGCTGGATCGGGAGGTGGTGCATATCGCGGCATTTGGCATGGTCGGTCGAGGGAAGTCGTCTTTGCTGAATGCGCTGCTGGGAGAGAATGTATTTCAAACGGGGCCGATTCATGGTGTAACCCAGGCTCAACAAACCGCCGCCTGGCGCATGACGCAGGAAGCAATTGCCGGGAGCGATCGCCCCCTGACGCGGGTGACATTACCGAGCTTAGGCCAATCCCACATCGAGCTGATTGACACTCCCGGCATTGATGAGGTCTATGGCGAAGCCCGTGAAGCCCTGGCCCGTCAGGTCGCCCAGCAAGCCGATTTGATTTTGTTCATCATCGCGGGAGACATGACCAAGGTGGAACACCGGGCCTTGTCCGACTTGCGCCAAGCCAGTAAACCGATCTTGCTCGTGTTCAACAAAATCGATCAATATCCCGATGCCGATCGCCAAGCGATTTATCACAAAATTCGGGACGAGCGGGTCAAAGAACTGTTATCGCCCAGCGAGATTGTTATGGCGGCGGCTTCTCCGTTGGTGGCCCAGGCCGTGAAGCGTGCGGATGGGCGCGTGGCCGCCAAACTCAGCGCTGGTCAACCCCAGGTTGAGCAACTCAAGCTCAAAATTTTGGAAGTGTTGGATCGGGAGGGGAAATCCCTGGTGGCGATCAACTCGATGCTGTTTGCCGATGATGTGAACGAGCGGTTGGTTGAACGCAAGATGGCCATTCGCGATCGCAGCGCCAGCCAAATCATTTGGAACGGGGTGATGACCAAGGCGATCGCGACGGCCCTGAACCCTGTAACCGTGGTGGATATTATCAGCAGTGCAGTCATTGATGTGGCGATGATTTTGTCCCTGTCCAAGCTCTATGGCATCCCCATGACCCAGACCGGAGCCCTGGCTCTACTGAAAAATATTGCCCTGGCGATGGGTGGCATTGGGGTCAGTGAACTGTTGGCGAATCTGGGCTTGAGTTCGGTTAAAGGGATGTTGGGCTTGGCGGCTCCGGCAACGGGTGGTGCTTCTCTAGCTGCCTATGCCTCTGTGGCGGTGGCCCAGGCTGGGGTGGCGGGTTTTTCCAGCTATGCGATCGGGCAAGTGACAAAAACCTATTTGGCGAATGGTGCTTCCTGGGGAACGGATGGCCCCAAAGCCGTGGTGAGTCGGATTTTGGCCTCCTTAGATGAAGCTTCGATTTTGAGCCGCATCAAAGATGAATTACGGGCAAAAGCGGATCTCACTCGTCACCACGCCATGAATAAATTTAAGCGATGAACAAATTTAACCAATGACCAAGTTTCATGACGCGATCGCGAGCTGGAAATAACTTTTGTAAAGTTTAGTTTTTTCTGGCGGATCAGGAGCAAATCGGCGTGGAATTCGGTCAACACTAAGGGAAGGTCGGCGGTCAGCAGCATGGCGATCGCCCGACGGTAGAAAGCTATCATCACTCTCTGCCTGGGGCATCTAGCTCCTGCTGTCCCCAAATCTCTCTCCCTCCCTCCAGCGCGATGTGGTTGCGCTCGGTGGTAGTCATTGGGGTGAGCGTTGGGAACACGGAGTTCGCGATCGCCCCATTGCGTTGGGCTGGTTTGGCACTCTTAAGTACATCAACTAACATGAAGAACTTCAAAGCGTGGGCAACGGCAGCGTTGGGCTTGGGTTTTGTGTGGGCAACGGCGGCCCCTGCTCGGGCGGAATGGGCTCCCGGAGCGGTGGTGAATAGTGTGTATGAAGGGATTCAACAGATTCACGGCTACCGGGCAACTCCTCGCTTAATCTGGAATTTGCGTGTGGGCGATCGGGGTGCTTGTGGGCCAATTCGGGGCACGCATTATTGTACGCTCAATCACACGGTTTACATCACTCAGCAAGATGTGAAATTCGCTTATCAACATGGTGATGCGGCGCTGGCCTACATTGTGGCCCATGAATATGCCCACGCGATGCAAGTGGCTCACGGTTTTATGCCCCGCACCACCAAACTCTCGGAACTGCAAGCGGATTGTTTGGCTGGGGTGTATCTGGGGGTCATTCCTAACCTGACGCTGGATCAAAAAGACGTGCAGGAAATTGCGTCGTTTGCCTACCGGATTGGCGATTATTCCTGGGGCAGTGCCCACCACCACGGCACTCCCACGCAACGGGTGAAAGCGGTGTTGTTGGGGATGCGCTCATCGGCGAAGGGGAAAGGGGTGGCTGCGTGTCGAGCTTAAGCGATCGCGCCAGATTATCAGCAGCCCCAAGCCTGTAGACTCAAGCCTTGAAACTCAAGAATGTGCCGCGTGGGGAAAGACTCAAGACCGCTGGGGGGGATCTTCAAAGTCGTCTGGGCTGTCTTCAAACCAGTCATCCGCATTGTCTTCCTTCGTTGCCGATGGGGCCGGCGGTGGTGGTGGTGAGCGATCGGGCGGAATTGTCGCATCTGGGTCGAGGGGAAAATAGGGAGGAATTAACACCCGATATTCCGCATCGACGACTTTTTCGCTTTTACCAACCCCCGAATTCTCGGGATTTTGATACCCATAGGAGTAGGTGGAGCCGGATTGGGCTGTTTGTTGGGGGACTTGGTTGGCCTCAAAACTACTGCTGCGGGCCGATCGCGACTCATTGTTTGGGCTTGGAGGGCGATTGCGGGTTTCGCTGGTGTCCCAGTCTTCGCTAAATTCTTGTTCCCAATCGTCGGTGGTGCGGTTGGGGGCAGCAGCAGTCGTTCCGGTGGGGCGGGGTGCTGCGGTGGGGGTTTCGTAGCCGCGCCAGTCTTGCCAAGCGGTGTCGTCGCTTTTGGCTGCACTGGTACGGGCAGCAGCTTGGGCGGCGGACTCGTAGCGGTTGGAGTCGGCACTGGAGCGCTTGGCTGAGCCTGTGCTAGCCCACTGAAAGGGTGTCTCGCGGGGCGATCGCGGGGTGGTGGCTGAACCAGAGCTAAGGCTGGCCAACCCAAACAGGAGGCGCATGATCAGGCTGGTGCCAGCTCCGGCGGCGATCGCCCCCAGCCCCCACACGGATAAGGGGAGGGTCGGTGTCTGGAAGCCAAGAAACACAAGCGCCAGGGCCGGAGTTAAATTTTGAACCGTGAACAATCCCAACCCTGCCACCAGGGCAAAAACAGTGATCAGACGAAACAGCATGGTACCAACCGAATCAGCCGTCAGTGTCCAGCTTATCTCACATCGACGGGAGGCGGCTGAATTCCCCTGGATGGCGATCGCCGTTTCTCTTAATTCAACCCTGGTTGCCCCCGTAGATGGCCTATTCCTGGTTTTTGCCCCCCTGCCAGCGCCGCAATGGCACACAATCCAACTCGAATTGATCGAGCACCCGAGCGACAACAAAATCGACCAGATCTTCCACGGTTTGGGGTTGGTGATACCAGGCGGGAATGGCGGGCACAATGCGCACTCCGGCTTCGGCCAGGGCCGTGAGATTGCGTAGATGAATGAGACTAAAGGGCGTTTCTCGGGGCACCAGAACTAACTTGCGGCCTTCCTTCAGTTGCACGTCGGCGGCCCGCTCCAACAGGTCAGAACTGAGGCCCGCAGCCAGTTTCCCAACCGTACTCATACTACAGGGCAGAACTACCATTCCCCTGGTTCGAAAGGAGCCACTGGCGATCGTGGCCCCCACATCACTCCAGGGATGGCAAACGAGGGTGCCCGTGGTGACATCGCCCGCTTGATGCCGCCAAAATTCTGCCTGCTGGGTAGGATCGGTGGGCATTTTGATGCCTTGTTCGGCTTGCCAAACGGTATAAACCGCTTTGGACGCGACCAGTTCGATCGCATAGCCAGCCGTCAGCAGGTGGTGCAGCGATCGCACCGCATAAATGAGTCCTGATGCGCCAGTGACGCCCAGGATCAAAGGCAGTTGGGTCATAATGGCGACTCAATGGCGAGGAGGCCGATTTTATTCATCACCATGCTCGTCTGGTTGCTCCTCGATTTCTTCTTCCTCGTCGATCTCCAGGTCGCTGCCGCCGCCCACCGCCAACAGATCGATTTGCTGACGATAGTAATCGACGCTCTTGACTTGCACTTCAATGCGATCGCCCAGCCGATATTGCTTGCGGTTTTTGCGCCCCACAAGGGTTTGCTGGCGCGATCGATACTCATACCAGTCATCTTTCAGCGAACTGACGTGGACTAACCCTTCCACTAGCAGTTCTTCAATTTCCACAAATAACCCGTAGGACTGTACCCCGGTGATCAAGCCGTGGAAAATTTCGCCCGTGCGCTCCCGCATCAATTCGGCTTTTTTTAGCCCTTCCAGGTCTTGCTCGGCTTCTTGGGCGACCCGTTCTCGCTCGGTTAGATGTACGACGACGGCATGGAAGTGGGTATCCAACTCTTGTTGCACCTCTGGGGGCAACACATTCCAGCTAATTTCTCCATGACAGGAGCTATGGCGCAAATTGACTCCCTCTTTGGTGCGGCTCGATTTGCGATCGCGCCCCTGCTCAAAAATCGCGTGCAAGACTCGATGCACCAGTAAATCTGGATAGCGTCGCACGGGGGCGGTGAAGTGGGTATAACCATTGGCTAAGGCGAGACCAAAGTGGGATTTGGGAATGGTGCTGTAAAACGCTGGTTTGAGGGTTTCCAACAAAAGATAGGTCAGCACACGCTCTGTGTCGGATTCAGCAAACTTTTGGGTGAATTGCTGGTAATCCTGGGAATGCACCTCTTCTTCATTTTCGAGCTGCAAGTCAATCCCCATGCTGCTGGCCAGTTTCATCAGCTCTTGTACGTCGTCGGGGTCGGGGGTGGGGTGGACGCGGTAAATGCCTGGCACTTCCAAGGCTTGGAGGTGGTCAGCCACCAGTTGATTGGCCAACAGCATGAATTCCGCAATCATGGCGTGGGTGGGCACAGAGGGCGACACAACCATCGCTCCCAACGCTCCTTCGTCGTCGTAGTGAAACTTGGGGGTGAACAGGAGCCGCGTTTGGGGATCGCTTTCTTCGCTGGGCAGGGGTTTTTCTGGCAGGTTCAGTTCAAAGGCACCCCGCGATCGCCGTTGTTCTTTGAGCAAATGACTCACCGTGGCCAGATTATCCAGCACCTCAAAAATAGGCGCAAAGGACTGAATTTCGGAGTCAGGGGTATCGTGGTTGGCCCGTTCCAGGATGGCCTGGGCGTGGTGATAGTCCAACTGGTAATCGACTTCGATGACCGTGGGTTGAATTTCGTATTCTACGACTTGGCCTTCGCCATCCAGGGTGACGATGACGGAGATGGCCAGCCGCTCTTTGCCCACCAGGAAGGCACAGAGGTTGGTCGTGAGTTGGGGCGGCAACATGGGTACGACGCGATCGCTCAGATAAACGGAAATGCCCCGCTTGTATGCCTCGCGATCGATGGGCGAATCCACCTCAACATAGTGGGAAACATCGGCAATATGAATACCCAGTTGCCAAAGCCCTGCGTCTGTTTGTGCGAGGGTGAGGGCATCGTCCAGGCCACCCAAGGCTTCTTGGCTGTCTGCTTTCAGGGTCAGGGTGGTCAAATGGCGCAGATCGAGGCGCTTTTTAAGCTCGGTTTTGCCCAGTTTAGCGGGTAAGGCTTTGGCGGCTTTGTGGACGGCTTCGGGGAAATCGGCGGGCAGGTCATGCTTGCAACACACGATATCCACATCCGAGGCGTTGTGATCGCCCCCCAGAATCCGGGCAATTTTGCCTTTGGGTGGGGTGTTGCCCAAGGGATAGCGCACAATTTGGACGTGCACCAGTTGGTCGATCGCTGCTTCCAGATCAAGCCCGTTTTGTTGCAGTTCTAGTTCAAACAACAGCCGATCATCCAGGGGTACAGCCCGGAATTCCTCCTCCGCTTGTTTCACGCGGGCCAACACAGAAGGGTTGGAGCGTTCGAGGATGAGTTTAACTTCGCCTTCGGGGCTGCGGCGACGGCTCCCTTCTTTGGTGACACGGACTAAGACGCGATCGCCGTTCCAGGCATTGTTCAATTGACTTTCGCGAATGTAAATATCATCTGCGCCTTCAATGTCTTGGATGGCAAAACAAAATCCTTTGCTGGAGCAGCGGAGTTTGCCTTCAATCACGCCTTCTTCGGTGACCCGCCGATAGCGGCCTCGGTCTTTGGCCAGAATCCCAATTTTTTCTAATGCATCTAACGCAATTTGGAGTTTGCGAGTGCTTGTTTCATCAACGCAGTCTAGTTTTTTTTCTAAGGCTTTAGGGGCAACCAGTTTGTCATCGGTGAAGTTGGCCAACAAGGCGGCGATCGAAAATTCCATGAAGCGACTAACCTTATCTTATGTAGGACTAGGACTGCGTAACCAGCGTTTTGTGATTGTCTCTTGCGCGCAATGCCTACTCTTGGGGAGCGCTAGCATTGTAGACAATCGAGTGATGTTGCAACGATCGCAGGCAAGTTCAAAAGCCTGTCTGAACGTACCAGACCGTTTGGCTGGAAGGCTTTGGGGGACTTGTGCGGTGTTACAAGCAGTGATAGAGAGACTCAGGAACTATCAAGACTGCTTACACGCGACAACTGTTGTTATTAAACTGCAATTTTGCGCAGTTGGCTCATCATCAGCGAGTTTGCACTGGTGCGGTGTTGCTGTGAAGTGACTATCGATCAGCACCCATCTTGCAACTATCCTAGCGGCCATTCTGCCCACTTTGGGGTGGGGGGTTGAACTGAATGCCGCTCTGCTTCACCAGCAATCGTTGATGCTAGCCATCTTCAGCTATCGGCGATCGCAGCAGGATCTGTTGCTTCTACCTTTCTTAATAGTTTCCCATGATGCAGAAAACTGTCAAATTCAAACGGGCAAATTCTGGGTGGGGCAGGGTGAATTCAACCTTGAGTTGCTAACGGTCTTGAGTCGTTAACGGTTGGGTTGATCGGGGCTGGGCGGGTGTGGCTGGCTAGTCGGGGGTTGCCCACTGCGGTGGCCAGAGCCAATAGTGAAGGGGGCGAGGTGGTTTATTGTAGGCGATCGCACCACTGTAGGCGGGGGCGGGGTGAAAGGAATGCAATGACCAGGATTGGTTGGGGGGGTGGCCGTTGATGTGGAGGACTTGGATGGGGTGGGTTTGGCAGTTTAGCGTGGTTTGCCCAAAGGCTTGGATGCCCTCTCCCGTGGCTTTACAAATGGCTTCCTTGAGAGTCCAAATGCGGAAAAACTCGGCAGTTTGCTGGGGGGCGGGGGCCGCCAGGATGGGGACTTGTTCGAGGGGGGCAAAATAGCGCTGGATAATATCCTGGCGTTGGTCGATCGCCCGTTGATGTTCGATATCGATGCCAAGCTCGCAGTCCCAGGCGATCGCACACAGCCACAACTCGTGGGAGTGGGTAACGTTAAAGACCAGGTTGGGCTGGGTTGGGTCGGCCAGTCTGGGTTTGCCTCGGGGGGCATACTCAAACTGGATCGCCGCTGGAGCGGTGCCTAGGTATTGACTGAGGAGCGATCGCAACACTCCCCGCCCCACAATCCACTTCTGTTGCACGGACTCTTGACGGTAGCGCAAGGCCCGCGATCGCTCCGCTTCGGTCAGGGTTTCCCATAGGTGCGATCGCACAGCGTCGGGTTGGTGCAAGTTAGCCCGCCACACGTGAATGTCGGTTTTGGGCGAGGGCACAGGGTGTGGCGCAAGTTGCCAGGGGAGAACGGGGGCGGTTTCCATGCTGCGATCGCCAATGCCTCAGGTTCAAATAGAGTGCTGGAGGAGCCTCAAGGCTGAGAAGCCGTGTAAGCGCAGGCGGGTGAAGTCAACAGAGCCAGGTTGCTTGGCTCCAAGCCCTTTCCCCAGGGCGATCGCGCCAACCGCGAAATTCCACCAATTAGCCTGCGTTGAAACTGCCGGAGGCGAGTATCGTGGGTGTAACCCAGTGAGCACCGTGCCCCAACTCGAAATCAGACATAAATCAGGCATAAAAAAGAGGCCAAACTGACCTCCGGAATCGAATCCATAAGAATGACTGACTGCAAACCCGCGTTAGGCCAACCCTGTGTTCGCGCCAGCTTTACCGGTTGCTAGTTCAACCTTCACAATCTTGCCGCCCATTTTTTGAATCCGTTGTTGCTCACGGAACCAGTTCTCATAAGGAACTAACTTAGTGAAGAACGTGTTTTGTAGTTCCCGCTGTGTCCGAATCCGGGTTTGGCTAGGCACACAAGCAGTAATCTTAAACATGCGCATGGGAAATTTTCTCCTGAATGGGCTGGAAATGGTTGGATGTGTATAAGCCTTAATAATTTGGCGGCAATAATTAGCGACGGTAGATTGAAGTAGAAATCTTAAGCAGGCACGCTTCAATCAATTCTTCTTTAGCGAAAGCAAGGTTGGAAGCTGAGCGTTAATCCTAGATCACCAAAACCTACATAACCATAGTCAAATAAGTCTTTAATAAGCTAGCAAACACTTCAGTCTCCCAACCTCACAGCTCGATCTTGAGTTAGCTGCACTCGTGAACCACGTTCCGGAGACAGCGCACCGCGATCGCCAGTAGTTAGCTCAAGCCAGAGCAGATGTAGTCGAAGTAAACGCCCATTTCTTTACCAGCATCAGCACCGACTAGACCAGCGGTAACTTCTTTCATCGCTTGGATGGCTTGAACGGTGGAAGAAACAGGTACACCCAAGGAGTTGTAGGTTTCTTTCAAACCGTTGAGGACGCGCTCATCCAGGATGGAAGGATCGCCAGCCAACATGGCATAGGTGGAATACCGGAGGTAGTAATCCAAGTCGCGGATACAAGCGGCATAACGACGAGTGGTGTACATGTTGCCACCGGGACGGGTTACATCCGAGTACAACAAGGACTTAGCAACAGCTTCTTTGACGATCGCAGCAGCGTTGGCGCTGATGGTGGTGGCTGCACGTACGCGCAGTTCACCGGTTGCAAAGTAGCCCTTGAGCTTGTCGAGAGCGGAAGAATCCAGGTACTTCCCTTGAACGTCAGAAGAGTTAATGACAGCGGTAATAGCGTCTTGCATGATGAAATCCTTAAATCGCGTAATCTTACGAAATGGTTTGCAAATGTCTTCGATAATTCAGTTTGGCAAGTCGGTTCTGGTCAGTGCCCTCACCTCAATTGCCATGACCAGAATTAGCCCATTGCGCCAATCACGTAGTCAAAGTAGCCAGCGGCTTCTGCTGCATCTTCAGCGGAGAGCAAGGAGCTAGCAACACTCTTCATGGCACGGATGCCTTCTGCAACAGCCTCAATGGGGGTGCCCAAGGACTTGTACATTTCGCGAACGCCGACGATCCCGATTTCTTCGATGGGGGTAACGTCACCAGCAACTACACCGTAGGTGACGAGGCGCAGGTAGTAGTCCATGTCACGCAGGCAGGTAGCGGTCATTTCTTCGCCGTAAGCGTTGCCACCAGGAGAAACAACGTCAGGACGCTTTTGGAACAATTGGTCGCCAGCTTGCTTAACGATGCGCTCACGAGACTCACTCAGGGTTTGAGCGATGCGCAGACGCTTTTCACCAGAGGTAACAAAGCTCTTGATCCGATCCAGTTCACCGGGGCTCAGGTAACGAGCCTCAGCATCTGCATTCACGATTGACTTCGTGACAATACTCATTGATGGATTCCTCCAGAAGAATGTAACCGATTGTGTTTAAATGGGTAATTCCCAAACGGTTTCCTAAGTCTGCCTGAGTAGGCTGCTTGGGGCGGCAACTGCACAGGGCTATGCAAATTAACTAGACACCTTGTAAGCGTGAGCAATTGGTTTCGCAATTGGACTGTTACTTGATGTCAGCGCACCGCTTTGTTCGTTGCCTTCCGAAATTATTGTGCGGCATTGTGTTCACACACCTCGGTTGAACGTAATAGTTTGTAATATTTCTCCTCAGATTGTGGCCGAAGTGCGGCGGGGGATCGGTTTTGGGCGCTGCTGGGCCGATCGCCGATCGCGGGGGGCGTTATTGAGAAAAAGCGGCGGGAATATATTCCAACAGTCGGAGCGTGGGGCGGGGTGCGATCGCTGATGGGGCGCTGGTTTGACGGGTTGGGGGGCGATCGCGGCCAACGAGGGCCACATCGAATTGGCAGGGTAAATCGGCCCAGTCGGGATGTTCGGCGAGAAACAGTTGGGCCGTTTTCCAGAGTTTGGCTTGTTTTTGCGGGGTAATGGCGAGTTTGCCGTGGAGATCCCAATTGCCGGGTTGGCGGGTTTTGACTTCGACAAAGGCGATCGCCGTGATCTGGCCCGCACTATTGGGTTGGCCCGCAATCAGATCTAACTCGCCCCAGCGACAGCGCCAGCGTTCGTGCAAGATGAGCCAGCCTTGAGCTTGTAACCATTGGGCCACGATCGCCTCGCCTTGTTGCCCTAAATGGTTTGGGGGTGGGGGTTGGCGCGGGGGTGATGATTCAGAGTCGGGGGGTGGCTGGGTTGGCATGGCGGCGATGACTGGGCGCGACGACCGAAATGTTAGCAGACATTACCGAAATTATCGGTCTGTTGCAGTTTGCTGGTGCGCTAACCGGGGTGGGAAGGATTCCGCTAGGATTGAGGATCAGGAAAACCAAATCTTGAGACAACGTACAATTCATATCCAGCACGTTAGGCGCAGTAATGGAGAAACAGCAGTTAAAGACACGGTTTCGCGAGGGCTTGAAGCGGTTGTTGAGCGGCGGGCTACAGGCTTGGGGGCGATCGCTCCTGGTGGGGTGCAGCCTCCTGTTGATGGTCGGGGCGATCGCGGGTATCGGCGGTGGCTTGCCCGTCTTGGCGGCAGACTACAACCGTGAATTTCTCGTGGGTCAAGATTTTTCGGGCCGCGATCTAACCGATTCCAGTTTTACCAAAGCCAATTTGCGCGAAAGCAATTTCAGCGGTGCCGATTTGAAAGGCGTCAGTTTTTTTGGGGCCAATCTGGAAGGGGCGGATTTATCGGGGGCCGATCTCCGCAATGCCACCTTGGACTCAGTGCGGTTTGCGCGGGCCGATCTGCGCAATGCCAATCTGGAAGGGGCTTTTGCCTTCAATGCGAAGTTTGACGGGGCGTTGATCGACGGGGCCGACTTCACCAATGTAGACATGCGACCGGACGTGCAGGATATGTTGTGCGACCAGGCGACAGGCACCAACCCCACAACGGGCCGTAACACCCGCGAGACCTTGAATTGCACCTAGGAATTGCACCTAACGTTCCTCAAGGGGCAAAAAAGGGCGTGTTGACGAGATCGGCAAAATCGACTTGGCGCTCGGCTTCGAGCTGGCGTATGCGCTCATCTTCGACTTGTAATTTCTGCTGGTAGAGCCGCCCCAGGTCAGGAGCGGTGGCCCAATCAGTGGATTTGAGTAAGTCGAGGAAGTGGCGACGGCGTTTTTCACACATGATTTTTTCCATCGCCGCGATCGCGGCTTGAATCACCAAGCTCCCGCGACAGGTATCTAGCTGATTGATTTCATCCAGTTGGAACAAGCCGTAGACGTGGCTCAAGATGGTGTCGGTGGTTGCGGTTTCTTCCAGCAATCGGAGTAAGTCAATCGACGCATCAGACAGGTCGATCCCGCTGTGCTCTTTGAGTTCCATGATTTGTCGCCAGAGGATGCGGTGGTGGGACAGGCTGAATTCTAAGTCCCGGTCTTCCAGCGCGGTTTCGATTTCTAGTCGATGGTGGGCTTTGTGGATGTAGAGGCGAATCAGTTGGGCTTCTGCTTGTTCCAGCAGGGTGCGATCGCGGAGGGTTTGCCATTTTTGCGATCGCCCGTGCCAGCGCTCCCCGCGCACCTGTTGCCGCAGATCCGTTTCTAGTTGCACCATCAGGCGACTATCTCCCTGGCTCAAGCGTTCGGCGCAGCGGTGTAGATAGTGGGTGCGGAGGGTGGCATTGGGCAAATTGCCTAAAAGTTTGACGATGGCCTGGGTGATGGTCTGGAAGTCGTCGGCTTGGCGGGGGTCTCGATCGGCGATCGCTTGGTCAATTTGCCAGTCGAGCCATAACGGAGCCTGGTCTAATAGGGCCTGGTAGGCCGCCGGGGTTTGCGTTTGCAAAAACTCGTCCGGGTCTTTCCCCGCTGGAATGGTGACTACCCGCAATTGCACATCGCCCCGGTATGCCATCGTCTCCACTTCTCCCACCGCCCGCTCCGTTGCTTGCTGGCCAGCCCGATCTGCGTCAAAGTTCAGGATAATTTGGTTAGATTCGGTATACCGCAGGAGTTGCTTGACCTGGACTCCATTCAGCGCCGTTCCCATTGCGGCGACGGCCTGGGTAATGCCAGCATTGTGCAGCGCAATCACGTCAAAATACCCTTCGACGACGACGGCCTGGTCTTGCTTGGCGATCGCCGCCCTGGCTTTATCCAGCCCAAACAAAATTTTGCCTTTGTCAAACAGTTCCGTATCGGGGGAGTTCAGATATTTCGGTTTTTCATCCCCCAGCGATCGCCCCCCAAAGCCAATCACCCGCCCTTGCAAATCGTGAATGGGAATCATCAAGCGATCACGAAAGCGATCGTAATAACCACCGCCATTTTTGCGGGGAACAATTAACCCCGCCTGCTCGACCAGCGCCACTGGGAAATGCTTCTGTTCGACCAGATAGCCATAGAGCGTTTCCCAGCCACTGGGGGCATACCCCAACTGAAATTGTTGGATAGTGGCGGTGGAGAGGCCGCGTTGGGTGGTTACATAGGTCAGTGCGGCTTGGCCGGTGGGTTGGTTCAGGGCATGGGCATAAAACCGGGTCGTCAGGGCCAACACTTCATACAGTTGTTCCCGTTGGGTGAGCTGCCGTTGAAAGGCTTGGCGCTCTTCGGGTTTCAGGGTTTCCACCGTCACCTGGTAGCGGCGGGCTAAATCCAACACCACATCACTGAACGATCGCTTGCCTAACTCCATCAGGAATTTGAACGCATTGCCCCCGGCTCCACAGCTAAAACAGTAGTAAAACTGCTTGCTGGGACTGACGGTGAAACTGGGGGATTTGTCGTCGTGGAAGGGACATAAGCCAGTGAAATCTTTACCCTGCTTCCGCAGCACAACGTGCTCCGAGACGACATCTACAATGTCAACCCGTTGCTTGACCTGCTCAATGGTCTCTGGGTGTAAGCGGGGAATTTCCATACCAGTTGGGGAAGGGGGAAGGGGGTGCTGGCGGCGGATGCTGACGGTGCGATCGCACCTGACGAACCAAACCTGGTGATTATAGCCTTATGATCAGGCCAATTTCGATGCTGCTTACCCTGCTCTTCGTGATTCTATAACTCAATTTTGCTGCCTGGGCGACGCATGGGTGAATAGGTGAATGCTATTGGTGTGTCCTGGCTTCCATCGGGTGTTTCTCAAACTTTTTGCGCCCATTCTGCGGTTCTTGAGATACAACTAGCTCAGCGGATGCACGGGTTTGGGCCAGGAGCGATAGGGCATGGGACGGATTTTTGTTTCAGCCGGCAATGAAGAGTTCGCAGGGACACATCTGGGGGCCGGGATGGCGCTGGCCGATGGCAGTGGCCTGCTAGAGTTGATGACCGTGCGGGACTTGTTGGTCGCCGAGTTGCGATCGCGGGGGTTTGCCGTGGTGACGGTACCGGATGAATTGTCGATGCCCCAGATGTTGCAGTGGATCAATCGGCGCGATCGCAGCGGGGATGTAGCCTTAAACCTCCAGATTGCAACCCATGCTAACCCAACTTTTCGGGGTACCAGCGTCTACTACATCGCCAACAACACCGAACGAAAACACCATGCCGAACTCTTACTGCTGGCGTTAACGCGGCGCTTACCCGACCTCGCTATCCGGGGGGCCTTGCCCGACACCCAATCGGTACTGGGCACTCTGCCTTACTGTCGGCACCTGCGATCGGCGTCGCTTTATGTGGAATTGGGATTCATCACCAGTGCGGGCGATCGCGACCTGCTACAAAATCGCCAACGGGAAATTGTCGTGGGCTTGGCCGATGGGCTGGCCACCTGGAGCCGGACGGTCGCGGAAGCGGCGATGACCAAACGCCTGGATGCTAGCTTACTCGCGGCGACGGTGGGCGAGATTGCCACCCCGATCGCCATTCAGCTCAACGGGCGCACCTATGGGGAACAGGGGATTTTTATCAACGGGAATGCCTGTGTCCCCATTGATTTGGTGGAACGGTTGGGCATTACCCTGCGCCCAGCAGCCCAGCACAGTCGCAAGACCTATGGCCATGTGGTGTATATGAAGGCGATCGACCTGCGCGAGTACGATATTGCCGTTACCTGGGAGAGTGCGACCCAAACCGTACAACTTCAGACAGCGCTGGCGTTGGGGCAAACCGTTCATCCTCTATCGGGCTTGGGCCATACTTCGGAAGTGCAATTGCTGATGTTCTTGAAAAGCCAGAATGAAGATGGGTTGGCGCAGTTCCCGGAGATTGGGCGGCTCTATCGCGATGAAGGGGTGAACGAGCGCATCAACTACGACATTGCCTTTGCCCAAATGTGTGTGGAAACGGACTTTCTTCGGTTTGGGGGGATTCGGCGGGCCAATCAGCATAACTTCGGTGGCTTGGGGGCGGTCAATGGTGCTCCGGAAGGTGCGACCTTCAGCAGTACGCGCATCGGAGTCCGCGCCCACATCCAACACCTAAAAGCCTACGCCAATACGGAACCATTGCGGGAAGAAGGGGTTGATCCCCGGTTCCATTTGGTGGCACGGGGGATCGCGCCTACCCTGGAACAGTTGGATGGACGCTGGTCGGCTACCCCTCACTACAGCGATCGCGTGTTGGCGGTGCTCCGGCAACTGTATGAAACGGCCAAGTTGTTGTGATGGGCGATCGCGGGTGGGCGGCTGGCTCCAGGGCGATGTAGCCTCATTGCCACAGGTAAATCAGGCAAAACAACACAATCCAAATCACATCCACAAAGTGCCAAAACAGGGAAACTTCCGTGACCCCGACGTGGCCGTTGTCATAGTTCCCCGGAATGAGCGATCGCCCCAGCATTAGAAATTGCAGCAAAATTCCCGTAAGAACGTGCAACCCGTGGAACCCCGTGAGCAGATAAAACAGCCCACCAAACACGCCCGTCGTAAAGCCAAAGGGAAGGCTCATCCATTCCAGGGCTTGCCCCACCAAAAAGTAGATCCCCATTGCCGAAGTTAATAACCATAGCCCTCGAAAAAGGGCCATTTTGTGTTTTTTCAGGGCTTCTTCGGCCCCCCAAATCACAAAACTACTGGATACCAGAACGATGGTGTTGATCAACGGGGCCTGGGTTTCCAGTCCTTCCACGCCGGGGGGCAACCAGGTGGGGGTGGTGGTTTTGATGATGATGTAGCCCGCGAAAAAGCTGAGAAAGATAACACTTTCTGACAGCAGGAAGACAATAAACCCGAAGAGGCTGGTTCCCGCCACATCATGACTATGGGCGTGGGCATGGGCAACGGCTGCCTGGCTGGGCTGGGATGAGACCGAACTCTCCATGATGATGTCCTGAATTGAGGGTTTCCTGAGGAAGGGCGATAACGGGTAAGACGCGGTTTGGTCGCCTGTGGCTAGTTCGAGGGGGTCGCTAATTCGAGGGGGGCGCTAGTTCGAGGGGGTCGCTAATTCGAGGGGGCGATCGCCTCTGCATTTTCCACCAACGGTTCCGACTTGCCATAGCCATAGGGTTCGGCCACTAAAATCGGCAACGCTTCAAAATTTTCCACCGGGGGCGGCGAGGAAACCATCCACTCCAGCCCGATCGCCCGCCAGGGATTGGCTGGTGCTTTTGGCCCCTGCACCCAAGAACTCACAATATTCAAAATAAACGGCAACGTAGACATCCCCAACAGAAAGGCTCCTAAACTCGCAAGCACATTCCAAAAGGCATACTCTGGGTCATAGGACGAGACCCGCCGTACCATCCCCTGCAAGCCTGCCGGGTGCATCGGCAAAAAGTTCAGGTTGGTGCCAATAAACGCTAACCAAAAATGGACTTTGCCCAAGCCTTCGTAGTACATTCGCCCCGTCATCTTGGGGAACCAATGGTAAATCGCCGCAAACATCCCCATCGTAATCGTGCCGTACACCACGTAGTGAAAATGGCCGACGACGAAATAGGTATTGTTGACGTGAATGTCAATCGGGGTCGAGGCTAGCATGACCCCGGTAATCCCCGCAAAGACAAACATGACGATCGCCCCCAGCGCAAACAACATTGGGGTATCCATACGAATCTTTCCTTTCCACAGAGTCGCCGTCCAGGCAAACACCTTCACCCCAGTCGGCACGGCAACCAACATCGTCGTCACCATGAAAAACATCCGCATCCAACCGGGGGTGTAGCTGGTGTACATGTGGTGAACCCAGACCAAAATGCTGACAAAACAAATCAGCAAAGAAGATACCGCTACGACTTTGTAGCCAAACAGGGGTTTGCGGGAATAAACAGGCAAAATCTCGGAGAATACGCCGAAAACCGGCAACACCATCACATACACTGCTGGATGGGAATAGAACCAGAAAAAGTGTTGAAACAGCACAGGGTTGCCGCCTTCATTCGCATCGAAGAAGTGGGTGCCCACGGCCAAATCAAACAACAGCATCACCGCCCCCGCCGTCAACACGGGCAAGGCCGAAAGCTGGATTAACTGTGCACTCAGCACGGCCCACACATAGGCTGGCATTCGGAAAAAGGTCATCCCCGGTGCCCGCATCTTGAAAATGGTGGCCACAAAATTGACGGCACCCATGATGGAAGACACCCCGGAAATAGCGACCGCAACAATCCAGACGAATTGACCGTTGATTAGATTGCCGGAGGGATTTTGGATACTGACAGGCGGATAGACCCACCACCCGGCTTGGGCGGTGCCATCGGGTAGGAAAAAGCTCGCCATCAGCAAAATACCGAAGACGGGCACTAACCAAAAGGCGATCGCGTTCAACCGAGGAAAAGCCATATCCCGTGCGCCAATCATCAGCGGCACCAGGTAATTTGCCAGCCCCACCAGCGAAGGGAACACCCACAGGAAGATCATCACCGTCCCGTGCATGGTGAACATGCTGTTATAGACCGAACGGCTGACCAGATCGGACTCTGGCGTAATCAACTCGGCCCGAACCACCATCGCCAACAGGCCACCGATGAGAAAGAACAGAAACGCCGTGACGAGATATTGAATCCCAATTACTTTATGGTCGGTGCTAAAGGTGAGATAGCGGCCCCAGCCCGTGGGTGGCTCGTGCTTGGGAGTGTCTTCCGGGCGGAAGTCTGCCGCTGGTGCGTTAGTCATAGGTCGAAAACCGTGATGTGAACAGTGGGGAAAGGGGAAAGGGGAAAGGCGGAACCAGAAAATTTGGTGCTGGGTGCGCCCCAACTCACCAGAGCGCTAGGCCAGAGTTAGCCATTGACCAGGGGGGGTGGGGCGGGTTTAACCGTGGGCCAGCCCGCTTTGAACCCTGGTTTCTTCTGCCCGGTGTATTCTTCGTAGGGCAGGTTGCTGGCCGGGGCGAGGGGCCGGGTGGCGGTGGTGGCTAACCACTGGCGGTATTCGTTATCCGACTCGACGACAACGTAGGTTTGCATGAGGGCAAAATAGGTGCCGCTAAATTGGGAATCGCTGAGCCGATAGATGCCCTCGCGGACGGGGGTGAACTCGAACTCGACGGTATGCTGGGGCACGATGTCTTGCTTGAGGCGGAAGGCCGGAACATACAACCCATGAATCACATCTTCGGTGCGCATGATGAGGCGAACGCGGTGGTTGACGGGAACGTGCAGTTCGGCGCTGGTGACGTTGGCGGTGGGATAGCGGAAGGCCCAGGCCCATTGTTTGGCGGTGACTTCGATCTCTTCGATCGCCGCTTCAGTCATGGGGGCGGCATAGGCTGACTCTAACCCCGGTACATGGAGATGAACGAGATCCATTGGCCCGCGCACGGCCATGTGCTCATAAGTCCAGTAGCTATACCCGGCGATGATGAAGACTAGGAGCAGGGGAATGGCTGTCCACACAATTTCGAGGGTGAGACTGCCTTCGATGGGGGGGCCGTCGGTCAGGTCAAAGCGGCTCACCCGTTGGGTCAAGACTGAGTAGGTGATAGTGCCCGTCACACCTAGAAAGATAAAGGTGCCCAGAAACACCGTGAAAGCAAACAAGTTGTCGATGAGGCGGGCTTCTTGGGAGGCGGCAGGTGGAAACCAGGCATAGGACTGTTGGGCCAGCCAAAAGCTGATGAACCCTAGCCCGATCGCGATCGCCAAGAGGGTCAAAATCGTCGAAAGTTTCATAACATCCCTTTAAGACTGCGGGTGATTACTGCTGAAAGTACAGATTGGGGTTTTCGCCCATCCGCAGCAGGCGATCGGCAGTATTGTGAACCCCAAACTCAGCGGCCAACTGCGCCCCCAGCGTGCCATGTACATACATCAGGAAGAAAATCACCAAGCCTGCCACGATGTAACTCCATTGCACCTGCCGGATCATATCCTTGCGCCATGCAAACCGCTGGAAGCCCCGCCAAACGGCCATGCCCACCATCAACGCCAGTAATACAACTCCCCCAACCCCGTGCCACAGCATGGTTTCCATTGCCGTTAGCCCCCAGGCACTCGTGACCTTGGGATCGGGCGTCGCCAGCAGCATCTCGTAAAAGCCAAAAGCCACCGTTGCAAACGTGACGATCGCCGAAGCCAGCACGTTGTACCAGCCCACATCAAAAAAGTTACTCCGCACAGCGGTGAGGGACAGAAACTTGAGGATCGATTTTTCCAGGGGGAAGAAGACCCCGGCAATGTCAAAGGCAATGCCGATAATGAATAGCCCTAGCGTGATGTGTACCAGGTTGGGATGGACAGGTAAGGCATAGGGCAAACCATTTGCGCCCAGGCTATCGCCCAGTTGTTGCAGCAGTTCTGAATCCATTACAGGGTGCCCTCCCGCACAGCCTCAACGACAGGGACGGTATGTAAACCATACATCCACACCAATTCATCCCCCAAATAGGTTTGCAAACACACGATGCCGACTAACACCAAACTCACGCTGAGATAGCTCACAGGTAGCGCTTGGGGATTTTGCGCCCGCAACACAAAGCGCCATGCCGTCATCCCCGCCAAGATGGCAGAGAGCGACCAGCCCAAGACCGTGTGCAAATTGAGGGTGGCTTGCACGGCGGCATAGGGTTCGGCTAAGCCAGCTTCCACTTGGCCAAACATAACGGCAATAAAGATGGCAATGGTGGCAAAAAACAGGTTCCACCAACTGACTTCGTACAGGCGGGTGTTTTTGCTCAACACGCCAATGAAGTCGCAGAGAAAGGCAAACAACACCATCGCAATCACAAAATGCACCACGATGGGATGGATGGTGTCGGGATAGGGCAGGTTATGGTCATTCAGCGGTGGCAGATAATCAAGCATGGTTCTGTCGGATGGGTGCGATCGAAGGTCAAAGCAAAGTAACTTGGTGCTGGAGTGACGCGATGGGCCGATGGTCGTCGGTTTTCAGGAGGCTGGGGGCACAGCCGCAGGCGATCGCCCTGGGTTGTTTATCAACCTTTACCCCATATCTTGAGAGAACCTGGGATTCATTAATGTTTTATATAGAAGGCTTGGGCCTGGGGATGGGGCTGTACCCAGCTACGGTATAGCGCACTCTTAGGAGGCTGACAATTGGCGGATTAAGCCGCATCATTCATGACGATGAGACAACCCCCTCAAAACTGGCAAGGAGGGTAGGCACAAGACCTACCTCTACTGAATCCAATTGGGTGAAGGATCCAGGCTAAGCCGCAGCGGCGATCGCGGGCGAGTTGATGAGTTCTTGTGGTTTGATTTGCTGCCGTCATAAAGGAGTGGCACTGACCCCTCCATAGGGGAGCGCCAAATGTTACTTTTGATGAAGTAATGTTGTTGCAGGAACGCGATCGCGGCTTGAAAGAATCCTATGCGTTTATTCCGAACTTTGATGGGACTGTGTTTGGTCGTTGTCGCCGTTTTTTGCGTGGGGGTTTCAGCGTCCTACGCAGCTAGCTCGGCGGCGATCCGCGCGTTTGATGATGTGGAAGCAGCGGCGAAAGACTATTCTGGGCAAAGCTTGGTGGCCTCGGAATTTGGGGATGCCAACCTGACGGGGGCAAACTTTAGCCAAGCGGATTTGCGCGGAGCCGTTTTTAACGGCGCAAGGCTGAGTCAGGCCAATCTCCACGGGGTTGATTTCAGTGATGGCATTGCCTACATCACCGATTTTGCTGGGGCCGATCTGACTGATGCGGTGCTGACCTCTGCAATGTTGCTAAAGTCGAATTTTAAGAATGCGGCTGTGACGGGAGCCGATTTTACGGATGCGGCGCTTGACCGGGCGCAGGTGCTGGAACTGTGCAAAACTGCCAGCGGCACCAATCCGGTAACGGGGGCTGAGACTCGCGAATCGTTGGGTTGCCGTTAGTCAGGAATCGCCGCAAGACTTTGGTTGTAGTCACTCCGGCGATCGCGCGATCGCCGGAGTTGTGCTATTGGCTCAGTTCTAACATCCGTTCAATGGGTCGGAGGGCGGCGGTTTGGATGTCTGGGGGCAAGGTGATTTCGGGGGTGCGATCGCGCATACACCAGTACACTTTTTCCAGCGTATTGAGGCGCATGTGGGGGCACTCGTTGCAAGCACAATTGTTGAGCGGAGGCGCGGGGATAAAGCGCTTGGTGGGTTCGGCTTTTTGCATTTGGTGGATGATGCCGGGTTCCGTGGCCACAATAAATTCCTGGACGGGACTTTGCTGGACGTGCTGGAGGAGGGCCGTGGTGGAACCGATGTAGCTGGCGTGGCGGAGAATGGCGGGTTCGCATTCGGGATGGGCGATCGCCTCGGCCTGGGGGTGTTGAATTTTGAGTTGCACAATTTTCTTCTCAGAGAAGGTTTCGTGCACCATGCAACTGCCTTGCCACAACACCATGTCGCGCCCGGTTTGTTCCATGACGTAGCGGCCCAAGTTGCGATCGGGGGCAAAGATGATGGGTTGATCTGGCGGAATTTGCTGAACCAGGTGCACCGCATTGGAACTGGTGCAGATGATATCGCTCATGGCTTTAATCTCTGCGGTGCAATTTATGTAAGAAATTACCAAATGTCCCGGATGGGCGGCTTTGAATTTGGCAAACTCGGCGGGGGGGCAACTGTCGGCCAGCGAGCACCCAGCCGCGAGGTCTGGCAGCAAAACGAGCTTGTTAGGATTGAGGATTTTCGCGGTTTCGGCCATGAAATGAACCCCCGCGAAGACGATCACATCGGCATTGGTCTGGGCGGCTTGGCGGGCTAACCCCAGCGAGTCACCGAGGTAGTCGGCAATGTCCTGGATATCGGGATCCTGGTAGTAATGGGCGAGGATGACGGCGTTTAATTCTCGCTTGAGGGTGGCGATCGCCGCGAACAAATCGGCGGGGGGATGCCCCACAGTCGGAACGGACGGGAGGGTAGCTGTAAACACGACGGATTGCACCTAATCAGCAAAACTGGATCTAGATTATAGTATTTTTCACCATAAACTGTGCGCTACTTAGCGGATTTTGGGCCAGCGACCTGGAGGGGGTTGGGCGCGATCGCGTCGCCGAGCAGAGGGGATGTGTCAAAATACGCGAAGTCACAGCGTTGTCATTTTTGAGTGCTGGTGTTCTAGTCCAAGCCAGCAAAGGGTTGAGGGTTTATGGCGCAATTGATTTTGTTCTGGCACCGTCGCGATCTACGACTGGCGGATAACGTGGGGTTGGCTGCCGCCCGCGATCGCAGTGAAAAAGTGGTCGGGGTGTTTTGCCTGGATCCGGGCATTCTCCAGCGGGAAGATGTGGCCCCAGCGCGGGTGACATACATGATTGGCTGCTTACAGCACTTGCAGCACCAGTATGAACAGGCTGGCAGTCAGTTGGTGATTGTGCAGGCCGATCCCAAAACTGGCCTGGTCAATTTAGCGAAAGCGCTCCGGGCGGAAGCGGTGTTTTGGAATAAAGATGTAGAACCCTACTCCCGCGATCGCGATCGGGCTGTGGCCGCCGCCCTCCGGGCCGAACAGATTGAAGTGTGTGCCTTTTGGGATCAACTGCTGCACCCGCCCCAAACCATCCTCACCAAAGCTGGCGAGCCCTACTCGGTCTACACCCCCTTTTGGCGCAACTGGAACGCTCAAGGGAAACCAGAGCCTCTGTCTCCCCTCAAGTCGCTAACGGGGTTAACCGCCACAGAGCAGCAACAGGCGACGAAAAGTGGCGCGATCGCCCTCCCCACAGCCAAGGACTTGGGGTATGAGTGGCTAAATCCTTTGTTTTTGGAGCCGGGAGAGGCCGTGGCCCAGGCCAAGCTCACCGAATTTTGTGATGGCGCGATCGCCGACTACGACGAACAACGCAACTTCCCGGGCCAACCGGGTACCTCGCAACTCAGTGCCGCCCTGAAATTTGGGGCGATTGGCATCCGCACGGTGTGGGCCGCGACTGTGGCTGCTAAGGAGCAAGCCCGCAGCGACGAAACCTGCAAGAATATTCAAACCTGGCAGCAAGAATTGGCCTGGCGGGAATTTTATCAACACGCGATGTTTCATTTCCCCAATCTGGCAGCAGGCCCCTATCGCGATCCGTTCAAAGCCTTTCCCTGGGAAAACAACGACGAGCATTTTGCGGCCTGGTGTGCGGGGCAAACGGGCTACCCCATTGTGGATGCAGCCATGCGCCAACTGAACGAAACAGGCTGGATGCATAACCGTTGTCGGATGATTGTGGCGAGCTTCCTCACCAAGGATTTGATCATCGACTGGCGCTGGGGCGAACGGTATTTTATGCAACACCTGATTGATGGGGATCTGTCTGCGAATAATGGCGGGTGGCAGTGGAGTGCATCCAGTGGGATGGATCCCAAGCCGTTACGGATTTTTAATCCGGCGAGTCAGTCCCAAAAGTTTGATCCCGATGGGGACTACATCCGCGAGTGGTTGCCAGAACTCCGGCGGGTCGGTGTTGAGGCGCTGGTTACAGGCAAAATTGACGCCTTCGATCGCGATCGCTGTGGTTATCCCCAGCCCATCGTCGATCACAACCAACGGCAACGCCAGTTCAAAGCCCTGTACCAGAGCCAAAAAGGGTAAGAAATTCAAGCTAACTTTAATGCCAGATTTCGGCGGGATTTGCGATAGTGTAATCGCTGCTTGCTGAAGGGAATACTGGGCGCAACGCCTCGTAGTCTATTGCCCTGTGGCGGTTAGCCCTGGCCTGCCGCACCTGTTGCCGCAACCAGAGGACATTCTTCATGCATGGGAGGACCGTAGGATGATTGTTGACGACCAACACTACGATGTAGTCATCATTGGGACGGGCGCTGGAGGCGGGACTCTGGCCTATAAACTCGCACCGACGGGCAAAAAGATTTTGATCCTAGAACGGGGAGACTTTATGCCCCTAGAAGAGCAAAATCGCTCGAATGTGGATGTGTTCAAACGCGGGCGTTACCATGCGCCAGAACAGTGGTACGACAATGCCGGTGAACCCTTTAGCCCCCAAACCAACTATGCGATCGGGGGCAACACCAAGATTTATGGGGCGGCTCTGTTGCGGATGCGCGAACGAGATTTTGAGACGGTGCTTCACGAGGGGGGCGTGTCGCCGGAATGGGGGTTGAAATATCAGGATTTTGAACCCTACTACACGGAGGCGGAGCAACTGTATAAGGTGCACGGGCAAGCGACGGATGACCCTACCGAACCACCCCACAGTACTGCTTATCCCTATGCCGCAGTGGGCCACGATCCTCAGGTGCAGCCAGTGGTGGCCGCGATCGCCCAGCAAGGACTCCATCCAGCCTCTATTCCCCTCGCGTTGACCCGCCAGGAGGATGACCCCACCAACGATGCGGAAGTGAGTGGTATTCAGCCTGCCCTCCAGCATCCCAACGTCACCCTCAAAACCGGGGTTAAAGTGACCTATTTACACACCAACCCTGCGGGAACAGCGGTGCGGGCCGTGCAAGCCGAGATTGCGGGGAAACCGTGGTTGTTTTTTGGCGATATTGTGGTTTTGGCCTGTGGGGCGATTAACTCGGCGGCAATTTTGTTGCGATCGGCAAACGAGAAACACCCCAACGGTTTGGCCAACAATTCCGACTTGGTGGGCCGTAACCTGATGAAACATCAAATGTCGGCGGTGGTGCAGTTGAGTGGCGAAAATTCTGGCCAGTTTTTGCGCAGTGTCTACGTCAACGATTTTTATTGGGGCGAGGCTGGGTTTGACTATCCAATGGGGCATATCCAAAATACGGGGGGGTTGCTGCAAGACATTATTTTTGCTGAGTCGCCGCCGATGCTGTCGCTATTTTCTAAAGTGATGCCCGGTTTTAGTCTCCGCCAGTTAGCGACCCATTCCCTGGGCTGGTGGGTGCAATCTGAAGATTTGCCGAATGGCAACAATCGGGTGCGGCTCCAGGGCGAAAAACTGTGTGTGGAATACGTCCCGAACAACACAGAGGCCCACGAGCGGTTGGTATATCGCTGGACGGAAGTGTTGAAATCGGTGGAAAAAACGCTGGCTCAATCGGTGTTCCAAAAGGCTGGGGGCCATCCACGGGGCAATGTGCCGTTGCAGGTGGTGGCGAATCAGTGTGGGACGTGTCGATTTGGGCTGGATCCGGCGACATCGGTGCTGGATCTAAATTGTCGGGCTCACGACCTGGATAATTTGTATGTGGTGGATGGGAGTTTTTTCCCGTCGAATGCGGCGGTGAGTCCGGCGTTGACGATTATTGCCAATGCGCTGCGGGTGGGCGATCGCCTGATTGAACGGTTGGCTTAGGGGTGGGGCCGGGTGATCCAAGTGCCATATCAAGGCGTGTAGAAAAAGCGCATCCCCTGCGATCGCTGAAGGATCGAGGGGATGCCGCAATTGTAAGTGTGATTTTTTACTGAATTCTCAATAGTGAGTTAGCGTAACCATAATCGACTTTTGGGTCGCCAGAGCAAATAAGTAATAAACCCGGTCATTACAGATAAAAAGACTACAGCAATCATTCGATACACCCTGAACTTTAACTTTCGTTATCCTCAGTATTTCATCTGAGTTAAAAGCCTCCACTCCGCCATCTTTCGGATTCTCGGTCAGCAAGATCACCCGATCAGGTGAAGTACTCCATTGAATACTTCTTTTCTCTACAGAAAATGACTTTTCTTGAGAGGGTTGGTCTAAGGGACGAAATCCTTTGAAGGCAGGAGTTTTGGCTGCTTCAGTAAGTTTACTGACAGTTGTTCAACGGAGAGAATCTTAACGTGTCCAGTTTGGGAACTGTCCCTGAATTTTTAGGTGTTTCAAGTATCACCAAAGCCCAGAAAGCGGCGTAAATTGACCAGTTGTGCAGCGGTATTTTCTTGAAGCAGAAGAGCGCACTGAACTCAAAAAAGTTTTGTAGCGTTCTATACTGAGCGGGTAGAACGGTATATACGGAGAGGGTGGGTTGGGGCTTCCGCGATCGCGCTTCCAGCGGCAAACCTGAGACTTACGCTGGGCATAGCCTGTCGGGTTGGCTTTTGAAGGGGCGCAGCGCTATGCCAAAAGGCACGCCAGCTTATTAGCTTTACTAGCGTGCCCAGGTGCAAGACGGATTGGCGACGAGGTAGGCCGCGATCGCCTTAGGCGTAACGCATGACGTGAATGACGCTGCCACTCTTGGGGAGGCTGCTCGCGGTAATGGTGGTGGAGCTGCCCATTTGACGTACCGGAGTACCCGTCATGAGTTTCAAGAAATCATCCAGTGGGACAAGTTCACAAGGGGCTTGGGCCGCCGCTGTGCGGTAGTGGGTGGGCACAATGATTTTGGGATTCAACACCGCGATCGCGTCTTTGGCGGCGGCGGGACTGTAGGCTTTTGGCCCGTTCCCCACAGGGATCATCACCACGTCAGGCCGTCCCATCAAAATCTTTTGTTCAGGGGTGATGGGGGCGGCTGCTCCACCCAAATGCAAAATGTTGACCCCGCCTTGCTGCCACTTCCAGACAATATTCGTGCCGAAACGGTTGCCATTGAGCAGATCATGATCGGTACGGATGCCTTCGATCTGCCGCCCCCCAAGTTGGTAAGACCCCGATTCATACAGGAGTTTGGGGTTGCCAGGGAGGATTTCGATCGCCCCCTCGTCTAACAATTGGCTACTGATCAAAACCAAATCAGTGTTGACTTTGGGCGGGCGATAGCCAGCCGTGCACCCAAGGGAACGAAAAGGATTGACCAAAATCCGGGTGCCGCCCCCGGTAAAGAGAAAGCAGGTATGACCGAGATATTGGATGCCGACTCCGCCCTGGGCTTGTGCCCATCCCGGTTGGGCCTGCGAAAGGGCTTGCAGCCCCACGGTTGAAAGTACGCCTGCGCCTGCATAGCGGATAAACTGCCGCCGTTTCATAATCTTCTCCCCTAACCACCAGTTAACAAAGGATGACTGAACCTGAGGCTGGGCCTCGCACCGCACCTTGGGCGATCGCTGAGGCTGAGCTGCTTGGGCCACCTAGCGCGTGTTTAGTGTGTGCCTTGGTCGGTAATCGAGCGCAGAAAGTTCCGTAAAAGCTGTTTCCCTGATTGGGTGAGGACGCTTTCAGGATGGAACTGCACCCCTTGCACATGGGGATAGTCGCGATGCCGTACTCCCATAATCGTGCCATCATCAACCCAGGCTGTCACTTCTAGCACATCCGGTAAGGCTTGCCGCTCAATCACCAAACTATGATACCGGGTGGCGGTCAACGGATTTTCAAGCCCTGCAAAAATCCCAACGCCCGTGTGGTGAACTTGGGAGGTTTTGCCATGCATCAAGATCGGCGCGGAGACAATCTTGCCACCAAACACTTGGCCAATGCTTTGATGCCCCAGGCACACGCCCAGGATCGGCATTTCTGCGCCCAAGGTGGCAATTAATTGCAGGGAGATCCCGGCATCCTCTGGGCGGCCAGGGCCGGGGGAAATCACAATGCCAGCGGGTTGCAGTTGGCGAATCTCATCCAGGGAAATTTGGTCGTTGCGATAAACGCGCAGATCGCAGGCAATGGGAAATTCTTCGCTCAGTTCACCCAGATATTGCACCAGGTTGTATGTAAAACTGTCGTAGTTGTCGATGACAAGGATCAAGGCACCTACTCTCTTTTTGTTGCAGTGTTTTTCGTTGCAGAGTTTGGGGGACGCGATGACCTGAAACGGGGCCAGACCCGGTGGGCGATCGCGCCGAGACTGCCTATAGCTTACATTGAAGCTTCTTAAAACAGCAGCAAGAGTTTGGCCCAAAGCTTGGGAATGATGAGGGAACTAGCCACCCCCAAGGACGCTAAGGCGGAAATGAGCACGGCGGCGGCGGCACAATCTTTCGCGACTTTGGCGAGTTCGTGGTAGGTCTGTTTGACGGTGAGATCGACCACGGATTCCAGCGCGGTGTTGAGCAATTCCATCGTGAGGACAACCCCGACCGTCAGCCCGATGATGGCCATTTCCACAGAGGTGAGTTGGAGGGTAAGGCCAAGGGCGATCGCAAAGCTCCCAACAAAGACATGAATCCGAAAGTTGCGTTGGCTCCGAAAGGCATAACTCACCCCAGCCCAGGCATATTTGAAGCTAATGAGCAAGCTGGGGGCCACGCGCCACGCCAACTCCCGATTCACTTTCATGCCCGGTGTTACCTTACCGTTGAGGCTGTCAGAATTAGTGCTTTCAAGTTCAGGAGGCATAGGGCGGAACCGTACTAACTGTTGTATCCCGGCGAAAAAACCTGTGCAGGCCAGGGTCAGGCGAGCAAACTCTGGCCCAGACTGGCAAGAGTTGACTCCTGCTTAGAGTGCCCAAGGACTAGGGAAAATTCTAACTGGCTCCTACCGAAAGACCAACCGTACACAGGAGCGCGTGTTGTTGGTCAAGCATGGCGACCAGGCTCGGTTCATCGGGATGATCCCACCCCAACAGGTGCAGCAGGCCGTGGGCAGCCAGCCACGCCAGTTCGATATTAAGGCTATGGCCCTGGGTTTGGGCTTGCCGGGTTGCCGTTTCGACGGAAATGATGATGTCGCCCAGGTAGAGGGGAAATTGTTGTAATTCTTCGTCGGGGGGGAATTCACTTTCCAGGGCGGCAAAGGCCAGAACATCGGTAGGTTTATCGATGTGGCGATAGGTGTGGTTGAGGGTTTGGATATCGCGATCGCTGGTGAAGCGCAAACTTAACTCATACGCTTGAATGGGGGAAAAACTCGGAGCCATGTGTTCTAGCCATTGGCTGATCCAGTGTTCCCAGGTGGTTGGTGCAAGGTCACCCGTGGTTGTATGGGGGGCTTCGGTTTCAGCCCACAAATCTTGCACACAGACTTCGACTTGGATGGTCATCCAGCTTTCCCCAGGGTGGTATGTGGTTCTACGCTTAGCGCGTGAGGTAAGACAGGCCAATCAGCAGGCTCAAGAGAGCGATGGTGGTGAGGGCGAAATGCTGCAAAGACTTGCCCCGCTTGCGTACCATATTGCGCATGGCGAGTTTGACGTAGCTGGGTTTTGCTTCGGGGGTGGTTGCTTCGGGGGCGATCGCCGTGTCAGTCGCTAGATTGGGATTTTCCATAATGCCAAATTGGGTAGTAAAAGGAAATGCTGCGTTGAGTGGGCTTCCAGGGGCTAAGGCAAGGGCACAACCCACAACTGCGATCGCGCCCTGCTTTCCTTAATGTAAACCGAATGTAACAACTTAGGCTTCAATAAGCTGGGTTTCTTGCCGCAAATAGGCTTCGATAAACGGATCCAGTTCCCCATTCATCACATCCGTAATGGCGGTGGTTTCGGTGCTGGTGCGTAAATCCTTCACCATTTGGTACGGATGAAAGACATAGTTCCGAATCTGGTTGCCCCAGGATGCTTCTACCATGTCGCCCCGAATGTCGGCAATTTCCTTTGCCTTTTGCTCTTGGGCGATGACGAGTAACTTCGCTTTGAGCAATGCCAACGCTTTTTCCTTGTTTTGGAGTTGCGATCGCTCCTCCGTACACCGCACCGCCAACCCCGTCGGAACATGCAAAATCCGCACCGCCGTTTCCACTTTGTTGACGTTTTGGCCGCCCTTGCCCCCGGCCCGCGAGGTCGTAATTTCCAGATCCTTGTCGGGAATGTCCAGTTGCACGCTGTGATCCAAAATGGGCATCACCTCGACCCCGGCGAAACTGGTTTGCCGTTTGCCATTTGCGTTAAACGGGGAAATGCGAACTAATCGATGGGTGCCTTTCTCCGCTTTCAGATAGCCATAGGCATATCGCCCTTCAATTTCCAGAGTCGCTGACTTGAGACCAGCTTCGTCCCCTTCGGACAGTTCCATCAAATGGACTTTATAACGATGGGCTTCGGCCCACCGGGTATACATCCGCAACAGCATTTCGGCCCAGTCTTGGGCATCGGTGCCCCCGGCCCCCGCATTGACCGTCAGCACGGCTCCGTTGGCATCATAGGGGCCAGCAAGCATTTGCTGTAACTCCCATTGATCCAAATCGCGAGTTAGTTGGGTGACGTTCGTTTCAGCTTCTTGCAACAGGCTGTCGTCCGTTTCCAGTTCCAGTAATTCCACGATCGCCTTCACATCGTCCAAACTGGCGTTCCACTGGGTGAGTTGCTCAAGGTTTGCCTTTAAATCATTGAGTTCTTGCAGGGTTTGTTGGGCTGTTGCCTGATCATCCCAAAAGCTGGGCTGGGCGGCCACTTGCTCTAGATCGTGAATTTTTGCGGTGAGAGCTGGTACGTCAAAGATAGTCCTGAGCTTTGCCCAGGCGATCGCTTAACCCTTCAATTTCGCGTTTAATCTCAAATACGTCCATTCGTTCCTAACTGAATTATGTTGAGTGTCAATCACAACGGGGATAGATCCAGCTTATAGCGATTTTTGGCATCTGTGCAGCGGTTCGCGATGCGGAAACATGGCCCGATTGGCCCAAGGCTGACTCGCCCCGATGGTTAATTGGCACAGTGCGATCGTGATTTTGCGATGTGGCAGGGGAGGATTCCGCCAGTCAGGTTGGTGGGGGTAACCCGTCAAATGGCACTGTGGCTTCAAACCAGCGGCGGCAATAGTGGCAATAGATGTTATCCAGGATTAATCAAACAAAATCAGACAAAATGGCTGAATAAGAGCGATAAACTTATCAAAAAAAGGCCAGCGATCGCGATCGCTGGCCTTTTTTTGAATGCAAATAGTAAGTAAAGCGCCACACCCGCGCTCGTCAATATCAATTGCCCATCGAGCTTTGATCGGGCTTTCAATTTAGCGACGTGATAAGGACATCACCACTTGGATCACATACCAGAACAAGAGTGCAACTGAGGCAAATAATTCTAAGGAGGCTGCCACATACTGATCCGTAGAGTAATGATGGAGCACGTTAGAAGTATCGTACAAAATCGCGGCTGACGCGAAAATCACCATCGCGATCGAGAAAAATAAGCCCAATGTAAACCCAAATAAGGCACCGCAAAGAATGATCCCCAAAGCGATGAAGCCACCGACACACAAAATGCTGCCTAGAAATGAGAAATCTTTCCGGCTAATAAAAACAACAGCCGTCAATCCAGCAAACATTAATGTGGTTAAAATTGCCGCTGTGGGCAATACGTTGGCATCAGAAAAGACCGTTGCAATGTAGAGTAGCGGTGCAAAAATCAGAGCTTCCAGCACCACATATAAGCCCAAGCCTGCATATTGGGTGTTAACCGAGTCGGCCTGGGCTGCGAGGCTCCGGGCGAGCCAACCCAACACCATAAAGCCACCCAAAATGAGTAACCAACTAAAGCGACTGGCCATCACAAAATTGGTGAGGCCAACGGCGATTCCGGTTTGAAACAGGAACAGTTCAACGAGGATAAAAGCGCCTACGGCTCCGGCGAGGTGCAGGTAGGTTTTTTGAATAAATTTTGCCCGTTCGGTGGGTCGAGCTTGGGCCGCAGTTAACATGGTTGCTCCTTAACGCTTGGAGTGAACGAAGGCTGGAAAATGAACACAGGCGTCGGATTGGCTGAAAACAGCCGCGATCGCCCTGGTGGATAGCGATGAGCGAATACAAAAACTGGGTAAGCTTTTCCTGAAAAAAGTCAAAAAAATTAGCAAGATATCGGAGTTGTTGCAGTCGGTATCTTGCTAATTCAGTTAAATGACGATTCAGAATAAGTTTAGGTTAGCAATCGTTTGAAGCTGGCATTGGCTCATGTTGCCTGAAAATGACAGGCGATCGCCGTGGGCCAATGCCGTTGCCTCCCCTTAGTCACGGCTGTTAATTGAAATCAGCAAGCGCAGGATGAACACAAACAAATTGACATAGGTCAAATACATCGACAAGGATGCTGCTAAGTACTGGTCATCCCGATAGGTGCGCGGCAAGAGGAAGAAATCAACCACTGCGGCCCCGGTAAACAACACAACCCCAATGCCAGAAATTGCAATTTCTAAAAATGAGGGGGTGTAGATGCCAAACAGGGTTAACCCAAGCTGGCCCAACAGGACAACCACAAGGGCAATGATGCCCATTTGTACTGTTTTGGCGAGGGCCATCCCATCAGTTTCAGACAGGTTTGACCCAATTTGTCGGCCTGCAATGAAAGCAACACCGCAACCCAAGGCGGCAAAGCCCAACCCCGGCAGACCTACCCCAGTTGTGCTGAGGGCAATGGTGATGAGCCCAGTTAAGGTGTAGCCTGTAACGAGGCTGTACAGGGTGAGCAACGGTAATGCGATCGCGTTGTTACCTTTAGTGGCTACCCCTTGGGAGACAAAAAACAACACCAAGGAAGCTACGATCGCGCCCCAAAAGGTTGGCATAAACAGGTTGGGGTAAGCATTGAGAACGCCGATCCCGCCATAGACCCCCAGCGCCGTGAGGATCAGCCCGCCACCGACAAAGGGCAGTGCCTTCGCGATGACATTTGGCCCGATTAAGGCTTTACCTTGGGCGTCTTGAACTGCTTGCCGAAAATTACTGGTATTACTCAAGGGAAATCCCTCCCGTTTGATCCACAAACTCGTTCTGTCTTCATTGTGGCGCAAATAGTGGAGGGTTGCCAAAGCGCGGTGCACTCTCTGGGCGATCGCCCGTATTACCGACGCTTGCGGGGCATGGATCTGGCTTATGGCTGGCGGTCTGTTTCGGTCGGGCTGCTTGTTGAGGGCCGGAAGTGGGCACTCTATCAATAAGCTAGCTTGGGCTCACTTGTTCGGGCTTAGTTTTTCAGTTTTTAAAGATATGGTCAACTTACGGAGGAGCCAAGTAAGTCTACAATTGCCAAAAACCTTTCCCCAGACTGAATTACAGCCATTTTGCTGAATTTTGCCTTACGTGATTTTGCCGATCTATCTAAAGGCGTAGCTGAGAAGTACCGTGGATCGACGATGGTTTCGACTTCTCTCTCTGATGAAAATAGGCTTAACTCTGATGTGAAAGGTGACTGCAAATGATGGCTACTCAAACCAACGTTCGTTCTCGCGGCATGGAACTGTTATTGGCTTATCATCAGAATCCTTCTGTCCGCCTCCGCAACCAGCTTGTCCAGATGAATGCCGGGTTGGTTCGCAAAATTGCCCATCGTGTTAGTCATCAGTGTGCTGAACCCTACGAAGATTTAGAACAAATTGGTTATCTCGGTTTGATCCGGGCGATTGAGCGCTTCAACCCCAACCAAGGTTGCGCCTTTAGTTCCTTTGCGGTGCCTTATATTCGGGGTGAGATGTTGCATTTTCTCCGCGATCGCAGCTCTACTGTTAAGATTCCCCGCCGTTGGCAACAACTCAACAAAGCTGGCCAAAAAGTTCGTGAAGAACTTGCAGAAGCCTTTGGCCGCCAACCGACAGACGAAGAAGTTGCCACTCAGTTAGGCGTAACGGTGCAAGAATGGCGCGAAAGCAAAATTGCTTCGAAAAATCGGATGCCACTCAGTTTAGACGCCACAGTAAGCCAGCAGATTGATTCACCCATGACCTTGGGTGACACCTTGCCCGACTCGCATTACCAAACGCTGCAAAACTTGGAAGAAGATCGGCAACAACTGCAACGCGCCCTTTCCCAGTTGGAAGAAAAGACTCGCCAAGCGATCGAATATGTCTTCATCAAAGACCTATCGCGGAAAGAAGTCGCTGAGCGGATTGGCGTCAGCCCGATGACCGTCACCCGCCGTTTGCACCGGGGGATTCAGCAAATGGTTGCGTGCCTTCAACCCCAAGTTTTACAAACTGATCCTTAAGTTCTGAGCATTGAATGGCTAGAACTGCGCTTCTAGACAGGCTCGATTTTTGCTCACTGGGGATTTGTATGAGACATCAGTAAGTTTTTTGTTGACTCTCCTAGTGAACCTTTCACGTTGATTCTAGACTCTCAAGCTGGGTTGGTTTTTCCAATCCAGCTTTTTTGTGGTTACAACTTTGTGGTTACAACGTTTGGTCGTTGAGGCGAGAGATCACCCACTTGGTTCCCCCGATCGCATGACCCTAGATCCCGCATAGTTGCTGGGTTTCCACAGTGAATTGAGTTAGATGCAGCGCTCTTCACACTGCGCCTGCATTGCCTACTTAATGCGTTGGAGATTCAACCTCATGACACTGTTGCGAGACCACACAACTGCGAAACTGCCCCTTGAGCTGGCCACTCAACTATCGAAAGAATTGGCCATAACCGCCGTCGATCGCGATCGTCAGGCAGGCATTCCTCAAGAAGAAGTGCGCCGACTGCGAGAAGCGGGGTTACTGTCCCTCGTCATTCCGAAACAATACGGTGGTCAAGGGGCTACCTGGCCGGAAGCTTTCCAGGTGTTGCAAACGTTGGCCAAAGCCGACGGTTCCCTGGGGCAACTGTTTGCGAACCACTTGATTTTGCCAGCGGCAGTGCAGGCAGTGGGCACGCCAACCCAAGCCTCTTACTATTGCACTCTCACGGCGCAGCATGGGTTGTTTTGGGGCAATGCGGTCAACACGCGCGATACCCGGCTCCAGATCACCGCAGAGGGCGATCGCTTTCGGGTGAATGGGCTCAAAAGTTTTGGCACTGGGGTAGCGGCGGCTGATCTGCGTCTGTTTTCGGCCATGCCAGAGGGGGCGGCCATGCCTATGTTTTTTGTATTGCCCCGCGATCGCGCCGGAATTACCTACAACAACGACTGGGAAAACATGGGTCAACGCCGCACGGCCAGTGGCAGCTTCACCTTTGAGAATGTGGTTGTTTATCAGGATGAAATTTTGGGGCCGCCGACCCAGCCGGAGGGTGCGTTTGCTGGGTTTATCAACGTGGTGGTGCAACTGACGAAAGCCTATGTATATTTGGGGATTGCCACGGGGGCCTTGGAAGCGGCAAGGGAATACACCACGGTGGCGACCCGCCCCTGGATGACGGCTGGCGTAGACCGTGCCACTCAAGATCCCTACATCTTGCAGCATTACGGTGAATTTTGGATGCAACTTCAGGCGGCCCAAGCCCTGGCCGACCAAACGGCGCAAAAAGTGCAACAGGCGTGGAGCAAAGGGAATGCCCTGACCCAGGCTGAACGGGGCGAGGTGGCGATCGCCATTGCCTCCACCAAAGCCTTTGTCGCCCGTACTGGGTTAGACATTACTAACCGGATTTTTGAAGTGATGGGTGCCCGTTCCACGGCGGCGCGGTATGGGTTTGATCGCTACTGGCGGGATCTCCGGACATTTACCTTGCACGATCCGCTGGATTACAAACTGCGAGAAATCGGCAACTGGCTGCTCAATCACGAATATCCCACACCCAGTCAATATTCTTAGCCAGATTGTTAACCCCTATCTCCAGCAAGGGAGCCGGGGGCCACGCTGCCGGATGTGGGTGGTGCGGCTCCACGCGGCTCGTGCCAAAACTGGAAACCCGGTTGTCAGAAAAGCGCCTGCTAGATGAAGTTGCTGTTTCTTACACTGAAAAATTACAGGGCTGGGTGTGCTGCTGTCGTTGCTTTTCCTACTTGTCTGTTCGCTCCATTATCCTTTCAGGAGTTTGTTCTATGGCTACTCAAACCTTCGACCCCGCTAAAGCGGAAGCCTTTGCCGATCGCCTCCTTGGCATTTTGAACAGTGGCGCGATCGCCATCATGATTTCTATTGGTCACCGGACTGGTTTGTTTGATAAGTTGGCCACGCTGCCACCTGCGACGAGTCAAGCCATTGCGACTGCCGCCAACTTGGACGAACGCTATGTCCGCGAATGGCTGGCAGCAATGGTCACCGGGCAATTGCTGACCTACGACCCAGCGACGCAAACCTATGCCCTGCCTGCGGAACATGGAGCCTTTCTCACCCGTGCTGCTGGCTCTGATAATATTGCCACCTTTGCCCAATACCTGCCCCAACTGGCTAGTGTCGAAGATCAAATTGTCGCGTGTTTCCAGCAGGGCGGTGGGGTGCCCTATGCCCAGTTTGCCCGGTTCCACGAGATCATGGCGGAAGATAGCGGCCTGACCGTGGTGGCTGCGTTGGAAGATCACATTTTGCCCCTGGTGCCTGGGCTGGTGGCCGACCTCGAACGGGGAATCGATGTGTTGGATCTGGGGTGTGGCCGGGGTTTAGCCCTCTTGAAACTGGCGAGCTTATTTCCCCACAGCCGCTTTACCGGGTTAGATTTTGCCGCAGAGGCGATCGCCTTTGCCCAGGCCCAAGTGCAGCAGCAGGGCTTGGCGAATATTCACTTTGCAGTGCAGGATGCGGCTACGCTGAATGCCGTAAACCAGTACGACTTGATTACCACCTTTGATGCCATTCACGATCAGGCCCGACCGGATCTGGTTTTGGCGAATATTGCGCGGGCGCTTCGGCCCACGGGCACCTACTTGATGCAGGACATTCGGGCTGCCAGTGATGTCGCCGAAAACCTAGACCATCCGATCGCCCCATTTCTGTATACGGTTTCCTGTTTGCATTGCATGACGGTGTCTCTGGCTGTTGGGGGCATGGGCTTGGGGACGATGTGGGGCGAAGCCAAAGCCCTGGAACTGCTGGGAGCGGCTGGCTTTACCAGTGTTGAAATTAAGCGCCTTGCTCACGACTTGCAAAATAATTTCTATCTTGTGCGGAGGGACTAATGTGTCAGATTTGTCGGCTGATGGTTCGCCAGCAAGGGATTTTGCCAACCACGAAGCAGTTGACGACGGTGATTCGGGGGGCGCGATCGCCCAGGCTTGAACCCAACCAAAAACTTCGCTTACCGCTATCTCCGCGCGATCGCGCGGCTCTTGGCTTACCCGTTCCCCTGGATCACCGTCTTGCTCAAGCAAGCCTGGAGTTGTTGCCAAGCCTTGACCCAACGGAGCAACTGCCTGGTGGGGAACCGCCCGCGCTTGCGACCCCGCATTCCAGTGCATAAACCCTCAAATTCCGCCGTTATAGATGGGAACTGTATCGCAATAGCTAGCCGCCTTTGGCGGGCAACAGAGCCGATGCAGGGCATTGTGAGTTTTGTTAGGAGTCCGGTATGCAAACCACCCAATCCCAAAAAGATCACTATCGCGATCTAGAATTACTACCCAAAGATATTGTTGAAAGACAGGCTCAATCCCCTAATTTATGGGGCAAAATTCGTGCGGCCTGGGTATGGTTAGTTGATGTTTTGCTGACCGATCACAACTTGCAAATTTGGAAAAGTGAGGAACCGGATCAACCTCCCATCTGGTATGTCTATAATCCTCAGTCTAATTGTTTAAGACAATTTGAATCGGAATACGAGGTTGTGGCTTATTTAGAAGCCTATTTTGGCATTGATTCTGCTGAGGAGCTGTATTGGTAAATGAGTTTCTTTAAGCGAAATTTTGTAGTCGAATGAAGTCCAATACTTTTGATGGGTTTGTTGGAGGTGGCTTCGTGGATCAGCGATTTTTAGATTCAAAAACATTTGTGATGATAGAAACAACGCGATCGCGTTGTGGATTTAAATTGCTAGTCTGCTTAATACTGGCTAAATTAACTGGTAAGCAGTTGCAACCTCGAATTTGGTCATCACAAAATCAATATGGTGAAATTTGGTGGCATATTGATCATCCTGATCATGGTCAGACTGTGCATCTTGCTTCGATCGCAGAATTACAAATGTGGCTTGAGCAATACTCTAACTTGTAGGGGATTGGCTGCACTACACTTGGGATGCTGTCACCTTGGCAAATTCCCTTATCCTCCAGCCCCTTTTCCCCAGGGAGCAGGGAAGCCGGATCGACAGTCCCTCTACCCCAGGGAGAGGGATTTAGGGTGAGGGCGACAAAAGTGACACGCCCCCCTACGATGTCCTGTAATAACGACCAATCGATGTTGATCAATCATGGTTGAGCAAAACACAATGACCCGACAACGATGGGCTTCTAAGGCAACATTTGTGATGGCTGCGGTGGGCTCTGCCGTCGGTTTGGGGAATGTTTGGCGTTTCCCCTATTTAGCTGGGAAATATGGTGGTGGGGCTTTTCTTGTGCCTTATGTGTTGGCGCTTTTTTTGGTCGGTGCGCCGTTACTCATTTTAGAAATTGCGGTGGGCCAACAGATGCAGCAAGGAGCGATCGGAGCCTATCGGCGGTTACATCCTAGTTTTGCTGGGCTGGGGGTCTTTTCTTCTATCTCGGCGTTGGTGGTGGTATCTTACTATGCCGTCGTGATGGCTTGGTGCTTAATCTATTTTGTAAATTCGGTGCAGGTGCCGTGGGCAACTGGTGCGAAAACGTATTTTTTTGAAGATGTCTTGCAGGTCAGCGATCGCATTAGTGATTTGGGCGGCATCAATTGGCCGATCTTAGGAGCCTTGATTGTCATTTGGATTGCCATTTACTTTTGCATTTGGCAAGGGACTCAAAGTGTAGAAAAGGTTTTACTTTTAAGTGTGCCAATTCCAGTAATTTTGTTGGCAATTTTGCTGCTGCGGGCTGTTACCTTATCGGGTTTTCTAGAAGGCTGGAAACTGTATCTCAATCCAGTGTGGGGTGCATTGCAAGATCCCACAGTGTGGAATGCAGCCTTTTCTCAAATTTTCTATTCCTTTTCCCTGGCCTTTGGCACCATGATTGCCTATGGCAGTTATAAAAACGAACAGGATGATGTGACCAAAAGTGCCTGGATTACTGCTGGTTTAGATGTGGCGATTAGTTTATTTGCTGGATTTGTCGTTTTTGCGGTGCTGGGTTATATGGCTACCCAAACCCAAACTCCCATAACAGAATTGGCTGCATCTGGGCCAGGATTAGCCTTTGTCGTGTTTCCAGAAGCCCTGAGTTTAATGCCCTTACCGTGGTTGTTTAGTGGCTTATTTTTTGTGATGTTGTTATCGCTGGGGATTGACAGTGCTTTCTCATTAGTTGAAACGATTAATGCAGTGCTTTTAGATCGACAAAGTGGGCAACATCAAATTGCAAAAGTGGCATTTGGGGTTTGCTTTGTGGGGTTATTGGCCGGGGTAATTTATACCACTCGTGCGGGCTTATATTTCTTGGATATTGCAGATCACTTTGTGACCAGTTACAACTCAATGTTGGTGGGGATTGCGGAAGCGCTGCTAGTGGGTTGGGTTTATGGGGCCGAAAAGTTGCGCCGCTATGTAAATGAAACGAGTGATTGGTCGCTGGGGAAGGGCTGGAATTTGGCGATTAAGTATGTGGTGCCGGCTGCGTTGGTGATGATTTTGGCGGCTCAGTTCTCGGTGGATTTGCGCCAACCCTACGAAGGATATCCGGGGTGGGCGTTGGGCCTGGGTTGGGCGATCGCCATTCTCCCGTTTAGTTACTTTTTAGGGTCGGTGTTGTGGGAACGCCGCACCCAGCGATCGCGCCCCTATTCGTCCTAACCGATCTGGAAACTGGGCTTCAAAAATTGTGATTAAAACCAGAAATCTCGCTCGCGATCGCCCCGCCATGAATCACAATGATTAAAATTTCAATACAGTCCGGTGAGCAACAGTTGGCACAGTAACCATGAGTCAAACGGTGGGCGAAACAAACTGCGATGCATCTTCCAGCGAACCCAACACTATTCTCCTCGTTGACGATGTGCCAACCAATCTAGGCATTTTGGTGCAATCCCTGAGTGCTGCTGGGTACAAAGTGCGGGTCGCCCAGGATGGTGAAAGCGCGATCGCCCAGATTCCCTACGCCAAACCCGACCTGATTCTGCTCGATGTCACCATGCCGGGAATTGATGGGTTTGAAACCTGCCGCCGCCTAAAGTTGGAGCCTACCACCCAAACAATTCCCGTGATTTTTATGACGGCCCTGTCCGAGGTGTTTGATAAAGTGCAAGGCTTCCAGGCGGGCGGCGTGGACTACATTACCAAGCCCTTTGAAATTGATGAAGTCTTAGTTCGGATTCGCACCCACCTTGCCATTCAAAACCTGCAAAATCAACTCCTGGCCCAGAACCATCAACTCCAGGCCGAAATTCGTGAACGGCAGAAAGCCCAAGAATCGGTGCAAGTATTTTTGCACGCTGTCTCCCATGATCTGCGTAACCCGGTGACGGGCGGTTTGATGGTGTTGAAAAGTCTGCGGGATGAGGCTGAAGCCCATAATGGGGCAGCTTTGGTGGGTAAATCGGTGTTAGACCGCATGATTCAAAGCCACGATCGCCAACTGGCCCTGATCAACTCCCTCTTGGAAACCCACGCCAATGAAGTGGGGGGCGTCAACCTCCAGCCCCAACCCTGTCAGTTTGGGGAATTTTTGGCGGAACTGGAAGCCAATTGGGAACCCATGTTGCGCCACAACGAGGCCACACTCCACACGCACATTCCAGCCAGGTTGCCCCACCTGCATGTTGACCCCAACCAACTGTATCGAGTGTATGAAAACTTGCTCGCCAACGCCCTGAAACATAATCCCCCCGGCCTCACGATCACCCTGACGGCCACCTTAGACACCCCATCGCAGTGTGTGCGCTGCACCGTCCAAGATGATGGCAATGGCATTTCACCGGAACAGTGTGCAACGATGTTTGATCTTTACAAACGGGGTGAGCAGGCCCGCCGCCATGTGGGCTTGGGCTTGGGCTTATATCTGTGTCGCCAAATTATCACGGCCCACGGTGGGCAGATTGGGGTGGAAAGCACGGTTGGCCACGGAACGACGTTTTGGTTTACACTGCCCGTGCTGGAGATGCAAGTGGAATCCGCAGTATAATCACGCGCAATACAGGGCGATCGCGCTTCATTTTGCGACTCAACTTCTAGAATGATGCCAGGGCATTTTGTCCACACTGTGCGATCGCCTTGGCGGTGACCGTGGTCATTCTTCCGGCTTCATAGCCGTTTGGTTCACGACTTAACATTTGTCGATTGGAGGCTTGCCCCGTGTCTGCTGCACCCGAATCAGCTCATTCTGCCGAAACTCCGCTCAGAATCCTGATTGTTGAAGATGATCCGATGATTCAGTTAGGGCTGGAGCGGATTCTCTCTGGCTATCCTCGGTTTCAAATTCTGGAAATTGTTGATGATGGATACTTGGGCGTGCGGGCGGCGCTGAAGCACCAACCCGACCTCATCATTATGGATATTGGCCTGCCCCGGCAGGATGGCATTGCCGCCACAGAAGCCATTAAGAAAGAACTGCCCAATGTGCGCGTGGTGATGTTGACCTCCCACACCAACAAGACAGAAGTGTTAGCGGCAATGGCCAGTGGGGCGGATGCGTATTGTGTGAAAGGAGCCAGTATTGACCAAATGTTAGCGGCGATCACAGCGGCAGAGGCCGGTGCAGCCTATCTCGATCCGCAAGTGGCCAATTTGGTGCTGGATAATTTAAAACCCGCCACCCCTGAGATGGTGGTGGGAAATCTGACCACTCGGGAAATGGACGTGTTGAAGCTTTTGGTGGAAGGGAAAAACAACACAGAAATTGGGGAGTGTCTTTACTTGAGCCCCAACACGGTCAAAACTCATGTTCGGGGCATTATGAACAAACTGTCTGTAGACGATCGCGTCCAGGCAGCGGTTGTTGCCTTACGGGCGGGCCTTGTCTAGACGTGCGCCATGCAAAAAAAGCAATAAAAAAGGGAACGGTGGGTGGTGAACCCGCCAATTTCCCTGAGGTTTGAGCGTTGTTCTGCAACTGAGCTGTTCTGATGAGCTAGACCGGAGGATTGGTTGCGATCGCCTAAGCCAGGAGACCAAGCTTTTTGCCGTTGTCGCGAGCTTGGCGGATCATGTTTTGGCGCTGGGTGCGATCAATGCCAACGCGCTCACAGAATTGGGTGATGGCTTTGGAATGGAGGGCGATCGCCTGTCCTCGTAGCTTCACAAACCGAGCATCACCAACAAACCGACGAACGACTACAACGATGGGTGCAAACATGGTTCAAACTCCTACGAAAAATTGAGAGTAGCGCTTTTGCAGTGAGCAGAAACTCCGTTTTGTCGCTTTGGCCAGCACTCCGAGGCTAAACCCAGCCCACATGAGCAGGTATTCTGGTCTGCCTTTGCGATCGGTAACGCGACTCCGGCGCTCTGTTGCAAAACTTTATTTCTAAGTCTTTACATCAGCCATCTTGGTGCGACTGCTGCCACGGTGTGTGAAGGATGGTTGACCCATCCAGCGTGCTCTTCCGGTCGCCCACAGAAGCGGTGATGTTGGTTTTGGCCCAAAAGGCTGCAATTAGCCCAGAGACAGAGCGGTAAAGACAAGGGCGCTCACAACACCAAGGGCGATCGCGGCTTGTTGCAAATACTGTTGTTGCTGGAACTCGGAGGGAAACTCAGCATAGTAAACAGCGGGTTCAGTCGCATAGTTGTTCAGTAAGCCGTCTTGAGTTTGGGTACGCATTGGAAACTCTCTGTATCTCGATGTAAACAAATGTAAACCATTTTGTTGCAAAATGTCAACAGAAATTGCTAAAAAAAAGAGCTTATGCTAAAGCTCTTGCGTAGTAATCAATGGAGGGTGGTGGCGATCGCGGTCTAATCGTGGCGTTCCCAGTGCCAGATTGCTAATAAAGCGGAATGAACAGTGATTAGAGCTGGGCTTGATTTTGCCCTTGCTTCCTTGTCTAGTCGCTGTCCCAGCGGTGGTTTCCCAATAATTCGGAAATTGGCTCTCCGGGCAACAGATTATGGTGTTCTAGTTCTTGTTCGATCCAAGGCCAATCCCGCGTGGGCATGTATTTACACAACATATAGAGGGGCTGGTGGGCACGAATCTGGCCTTGCTCGATTAGATAACGAACTTCATCCCGAAAGACCTCATAGTCGTAAATGTCTTGCATGGGTTTGCTCTGGGCGGTAAGCGTCAACGGCAATTACAGTGGATGGTGCGGGCTGAGTCGCGGAGAATTGCGTGGTGGTGAAGGCGGACGGCTTCACGCCCCAGCCGGAAGGATTCCCCAACAACGGTGCGATGGCTCACTCGATGGCTTGCGTGATCAGCACCATACCAACTTTTGACTATAAAACAGGGGCGGGGCTGTTGGCTGGGGAGCAGGTGAAAAGGCTGCAAAATTCAGCCAGGGATAGCCAGTTGGGGCACGGGAGCGATCGCCCTGGGCCGGATTTAGCCAAGGGAAGCTCGGCGCGGCTCCCTTTTCCACAGGCGAATCACGCTATAATTCAGGCGGAATCCATTGGAGTTTTCTATGACCAACCCCATTGTTCATGCCTTCTTTGTTGGCAGGGCACTGGCTGATACTCTTTATGAGCGGGCCGAAAAATCCATGACTGATGCCCTGAGCGACCTGGGTAAATTGGATGCTGAATTACGAGAACAACTCCGCGAGTTTACTGAACAAGTGTTGGAACGGGCGGCCCAAGAAGAGGCGCGGGTGTATGATGGCCAGCCAGGCACAACGGGCAACACGACTAATACAGAACCCACTGATTTGCAAACAGTAATTGATGAACTGCGGGCTGAGATCGCGCGATTGCGCTCTGAGCTGAAGCAATACCGCAGTCCCACTGCCTAGCCGAGTCCAGGCATTTTTTGATACATTGTAAAGTATCTATAACATTCTAAGTTTGAGAACGGGAGACCGAGTGTCTGTTTTACCCCATAACTCCGACTCTGCTGAGGCGTTGACAGAAATCGGTGTGGCTGACAAGCACTTAGACTATGGTTCGCGTCGTCATTTGCACTCTGATCAGCACAGTCATTCTGGTTTGGCAGCGCCAGACTCTGCTCCTGAGCATGATTTACATCAGCGATTTCGGCATCACTTAACGCAATCGGTCGATGATACCCCAGAGGGCGGGACTGCCGAGGGTTTGGCCGCTAGTGCTGGCCCCCCACTTGTGGAGACCGCACAGGTGGTGGCGAATGGGCGATCGCCCCGTCAACGTCGCACCAAACAGCGTTCCTATGGGGATAAATCCTATCGCTGGAATCGGGATAATTACTCGCGCCAACGCCGCTTTATTGATATTTGGACGTTTGTTCTGACCCTGCTCTATGCTCAATGGCTGTATAACAAGCCCTGGAGCTATCGCGGCGGCATGACGGAGGAAACGCGGGCGAAGCGGCGGCGATCGCAAGCGATCTGGATTCGGGAAACATTGCTGGATCTGGGGCCAACCTTCATTAAAGTCGGGCAACTCTTTTCAACCCGGGCCGATTTGTTTCCGGCAGAATACGTCGAAGAACTGTCTAAACTACAAGACAGCGTTCCAGCCTTTGGCTACGAACAAACCAAAGCTATCATCGAGCAAGATTTCGGTAAGTCCATCGCCGATCTCTATCAAAGTTTTGAACAAGTGCCGATCGCCGCTGCCAGTTTGGGGCAGGTGCATCGCGCCCAGTTGCACTCTGGTGAAGCCGTCGTGGTCAAAGTCCAGCGGCCTGGCTTGGCGAAACTTTTCAAGATCGACCTGGCCATTCTCAAGGGGATTGCGCGCTACTTCCAAAATCATCCCAAATGGGGTCAAGGCCGCGACTGGCTGGGTATTTATGACGAATGTTGCAAAATTCTCTACGAAGAAATCGATTACCTCAACGAGGGCCGCAATGCCGACACGTTTCGGCGGAACTTTCGGGATGAAGACTGGGTGCATGTACCCCGTGTCTATTGGCGCTATGCCTCGCCTCGCGTGTTGACCCTGGAGTATTTGCCGGGTATCAAAATCAGCCACTATGAAGCATTGGAAGCTGCGGGGTTGGATCGCCGTCGCCTGGCTGTTTTGGGGGCCAAGGCTTATCTGCATCAGTTGTTGAACAATGGGTTTTTCCATGCCGATCCCCATCCCGGAAATATTGCTGTTAGCCCAGAAGGCTCGTTGATTTTCTATGATTTCGGCATGATGGGGCGGGTGCAAGCGGTAACGCGCGAAAAGCTCATGCAGACCTTTTTTGGCATTGCTCAAAAGGATGCAGATCAGGTCGTTGCTTCGTTGGTTGACCTGGGGGCATTAGTCCCAACTGGTGATATGGGACCTGTGCGGCGATCGATCCAATTCATGCTGGACAATTTTATGGATCAGCCCTTTGAGGCCCAGTCCGTCGCGGCGATTAGCGATGACCTCTACGAAATTGCCTATGGGCAACCGTTCCGGTTTCCGGCAACCTTTACATTTGTGATGCGGGCATTCTCGACTCTGGAAGGGGTGGGGAAAGGTTTGGATCCGGACTTTAACTTTATGGAGGCTGCAAAACCTTTTGCAATGCGACTTATGGCCAATGGAAATCAAACTTCGGAAGCAGCGAGTGGGTTGTTGAATGAGTTGGGTCGGCAAGCGGCCCAAGTTAGCAGCACGGCGTTAGCGTTGCCCCGGCGCATTGAAGATACGTTGGAAAAGCTGGAGCGGGGTGACATTCGGGTGCGGGTGCGATCGATTGAGACTGATCGCTTGCTGCGGCGGATGAATGGGGTCAACATGGGCACAAACTACACCTTATTAGTGTGTACGTTTACCTTGTCGGCTACGATCTTAGTAGTGAACGGTTTGATGTGGGCAGCGCTGGTGGCAGGCGTGGCTGCCATTTTGACCAGCTTTGTCCTCATTCGTTTAATGATAAGAATTGACCGGGCAGACCGTATGCCATAATGCATCTACCATTTGTGAATACTCTGGTAGCTAAGGTATGAAACGCCTGTTTACAGGATTGACTGATGTTGGTGTGCAGCGCACTGTGAATCAGGATGACTATTACGTTGATCCTGAAGGGCGTTTCTTTGTGGTGGCAGATGGGATGGGCGGCCATGCGGGGGGGCAAGAGGCAAGCCGAATCGCGACGGATGTGATTCAAGCCTATTTAGAAACCCATTGGGAGACGGATATGCCGTCTGAGACGCTGTTGGAGAAGGCGTTTTTAGAGGCGAATCAGGCGATTTTGGCTGATCAACGGGCGAACCCTGTGCGAGCGGATATGGGGACGACGGCAGTGGCGGCTATTTTTCGGGATGACCAGCCCTGGTGCGCCCATGTGGGGGACTCACGGTTGTATCGGTTGCGGGGAGCCAAGCTGGAGCAAATTACAGAAGATCATACTTGGGTTGCGCTGGCCACACGGATGGGGGAGATTACCGCTGATCAAGCGCGAGTTCATCCGTGGCGGCACGTTTTGGCGCAGTGTTTGGGCCGGGAAGATATTCGCCAGATCGATATTCAGCCGTTTCAGGTGCAGGGGGGCGATCGCATTTTGCTGTGTAGTGATGGCCTGACGGAAGAGCTTGCCGATCACATTATTGCGTCCCATTTGAAGAATATCCGGGCGTGTGAGAAGGCGGCTACGAGTTTGGTGGAAGCGGCCAAAGAGCACGGCGGACGCGACAATATTACCGTTGTGATTGTGATGATTGATGACAGCTAGGCGATCGCGCTCGTTCGCCCGCCCTCAGTTTATTCGCATTCAGTCCAGCATAGCTCCGTTGATTCGGCTCTAGTGTCTGGAGGTTTTACGCTGTGCTGCTTAGGTGAGAATTTCGTAGTGCTCAATCTCTAACACTGGGCCAATCATTGCCATGGTCATCACATCTTCCCGCACTTGGCCACGGGCTTTGACCTTGAGGCCATCGTGCCGCAATTCCTTAGGGGCTTCGTGGAGTTCGTAGGTTTCGCCGTCTGTGCTGACTAATGCCCAGGTGCCAGAGCCAAAGCCCTTCCGTTCGACGGTGCCCGTAACGTGAATGCTCATGTGCTAGATACTCCCGGTTTCAAGACTAAACGAACTAAGGCAAGGCAAAGCAAAGCATTGACAACCAAGAACGCCTGGGCGATCGCCCCAGTCCCAATCCACATCAAGGCGGGGTTCAGGTAGACATTCGCGCCGAGGAAGACAGTCATCCCAATCGTAATGCCCACTGCGAACCACTTCAAGCTGGTGTGCCCCAGGAACAAAAGCGTCAGCCCCAGCGGAATGAGCACACTGGCCGTGAACGGATTGAGTAACCCATTGGCTTGCATCGCGCTCCCCATTTCTGGAATGGCGCTGCCTGCTAGACGGAAAGGCCATTGGGGCGCATCAAACAAATACATTCCCTTGAGGAAGAAAACCCCAGAACTGCCCATCACTAAGCCCGTTGCCAGGGAACCTGTCCATGCGAAGGGGAAGTAGTACTTCAACACCCAGGCCAACAGATAGGAACCCAGCACCATCAATACCTTGGGCCAGAGCGCGATGACCCCACCGTCGATCCAGAATTTGGGATTGAGATACCCGTTATCCCGAAGCCAACGGAAGAAGTCGCGGAAGGAGAATTTCCCGTGTCCGGCCAGTTTAACAGCGGCAGCCGCATCAAGTTTGCCTGCGCCATAGTGGTTCAGTTCGTCATCCCCCACGGCGATCGCGGAATGGGTTAACACATCCTCAATTTCGTCCGGCTTTTCCACCCCCATTGCCCGCACCAGCGCCGCCACACCCGCCACATGGGGAGCCGCCATACTGGTACCCTGGTAGGCTTCAAACACGGATTCTCCCGTTTCTGGATTGACCGTATTTTGCAAAATACCGCCCAGCTTATTGTCGCCATTGATCAACCCGCCCGGTGCTGAGATATCCACCCCGGCCCCAAAGTTGGAATAAGGAGCTTTGCTGCCTGCGGGATCGAGAGCGGCCACCCCAATCACATGGGGATAGCGGGCGGGATATTCTGCTGCGTTGCGGTTAGCGTTGCCAGCGGCGGCAATAATCGTGACCCCTTTGCTGTGGGCATAGGCGATCGCCTCTTGCATCAGTTGGCTTTCGCCCCCACCGCCCAGACTCATGTTGATGATATGGGCTCCGTTATCGGCAGCAAATCGAATCGCCTCAGCGATATCGGCGACTTGGCCCCCGCCCCCCGCACTCAAGACCTTGAGGGGCATTAAACTCGCTTCGTAGGCGATTCCAGCCACCCCAAATTTGTTATTGGTGGATTGGGCGATCGTCCCGGCAACGTGGGTGCCGTGGCCGTTGTCATCACTCGCATCGGCGCGATCGTTGACAAAATCATAGCCCACCACAAACTTGGTATTTTCCAGGTCGGGAACGGCACTCACCCCCGTATCAATTACCGCTACTGTTACGTCTTTCCCGTGGCTTTCATCCCAGGCTGGCTCAATGTTGATGCCCCGCAAGTTCCATTGCTTGTTGTATTCCGGGTCGTTGGGCGTGGCGTAGGCGTGGTAAATATAATTCGGCTCAATGTACTCAACATATTGCTTGATGCCCGATCGCTTCAGGGTGTTCAGCAACTTGGCGTCTCCCTGCACCACAAAAATATGGTCATCAAAGGAAAACTCGCTGTTGTACCGGAGGGACGCATTGAAGGTTTTGGCGATCGCCTCCACTTGATTTTCGATTTGGGCCGCCCCAATATCTTCGCGGAAATCCAAGATGAGGGAATCGTAGGTGCCTTGTGCGGCGAGACCCTGGTAGTTCATTAAGGCCCAGCCCAACCCGACCAAAAACAAGACCAGTAACAAAAGCCGTTTCATATCCCGCGCCTACGGTTAAGACTGCTTACCACCATAGCTTACTCACCTTTGAACTGTGCAGAGGGGCGCATATTGCAGATTATTAAGCCTTGGATGGTGAGACTCTAGGGCTGCGATCGCGGATGGTCACAGGTCAGCAGCCCAGTTTCCCAGCGTTCCGGCTGACTCTGCGCCTTCCCTGGCCGCCGTCTTGGATAATGGATGAAGTGTTGATTGCGATTGGAAGGGGAGAGCTTATGGAACGGGGGTTGTTGTGGTTGCCGCTGTTGGCATTTTTCTTCTGGTTGGCCTGGACGGGCTGGCGAGAATACCAAAAGGTCGAGGCGTATCAGGCGTGGGCGGCAGACTTTGACCGCGCGAAATACGATATCTATGCGGTGTTGGGCCAAAAGGGCGATCGCGTGACCTGGGGGCAACCCACCCGGCAAGGGCCAGTGAACCTAGAAACGTTTTCCCTGGCGATGGTGGATGAACTGCGGTTTTTGGTGAATGGCAAGGTGGCTGCGATCGCCGATCCACCCACCAAAGGCAAAGCGGCATTGGAGTTTGTGCTGCGCGATCGCCCCACACCCATTCAAATTTTGTTTACTGAACCGCCCCTGGCGGCCAAGTGGGGGACTCACTTGCAAACCGAAGTCGAGCGGTGCCACGGCAAAACCGCCTAGCGTCGAGAAAACACAACATTTTGTGACAGTTTTTAGGATTTGCCCGGATTGTCGTTAGAGTGGGGCGCATTCTGTTGCGTCCTTTGGCGCGGTTCCCTTCTCCCGCTTCCTGAGTTATGGCCATTCAACCGCCCAAATCTGTTCGTAAACGCGCTGTGGAGCCTCGGCGCGATCGCCCCCCGCAGCCGACTCCTTCCACCCGCCGGGTGCCAGTCCCAGCCAGCAGAAGGGCGCGATCGCAGCCTCCGGCAACCACCTCCTGGCTGGGGAAGTTGGGGGCGATGGTGTTGATTTTGCTGACGGGCAGTGGCATTGCCGGCTGTGGTTGGGTGGCGGCTCAGTTAATTGTTAAACCCCAAGGGGTGGCCTGGGTGACGCAGTGGCTACCGGGATGGAGCCCCCCAACTGCGCGCGAAGACAGGCCCCAATCCCAGGCCCAGATTCAACAAGAGTTGCACCAGGCGGGGCAGCAACCTGGGGAATGGCTGAAATTGGGCAATAACGTAAGCGGGTGGGATGGCAAAACCCCCACAACTGATTGGCTGGTGCCCGTGCGGGAAAAACAGGCAATGTGTTTGAGCCATTGCGATCGCATTGTTGCGTTGCGGCTATATCAACAGGCCACTGACCAACCCCAAGCTCCTACCCCCACCTATTACTTGGTAGATCAACTGGCGATCGCAGGGTTGGAAGAATCCTTTGTGATTGCGCCGTTGGTGGATGCTGAGGCCGATAACCAGGGGTCAAGTCGGGCGTTGCCCCTGACCGAGCTGCACCCGTTTGAGCAGGCACCGTCGGATGGGGTGTGGCTGAATTTGCGCGGCAGTCGGCACCAGGGCAATGAGGCGATCGCCTATGGCCAAGTGTTGTACTATCACCCGCGCCATTTGCACTTGAGCATCAAAACCCAATGGACTAGCCCCACGGGAGAACTGCCCCTGTGGCAGGAGGTGACGGGCAAAGGCTCCCCTGAACTGGTGATCAACCACACCATTGGCATGGAGCCGCTGTTTGAGATTTACCAGGTCAAGCCCCTGAACTTTGCCCCCAGTCCGGTGCAGCTTGAGGCGATCGCGCTGACTGAAATGGCCCTGGATGACTCGGCCTATCGCAGCGGGCTGATGCTGGCGCGAAACCGCCTGTGGACGACCAGCTTGAGCTGGCTACAGGGAGTCAAGCAACGCCAAGGGCAACAGTGGAATGCGACGGCCCAGGCGCAGCTTGATGTGGTGCGGTGGCACGCCCAGGCGACTAAAACCCAGGCTGATGGCTCGTGGGCGGCCCCCAGTCAGCAGGTGTTGGCCAATTTGGTGGATGGTCGCTGGGAACGGGCGACGACGATCTTTCAGCGATCGCTGGCGGCAAGCCAAGAAACGGCGGTGTTGTTAGAGGGCGACCAGGGCCGGATCGAAAAGCGGGTGCAAGCAGCGTTGCGGGTGAAGCCGACCTCCCTGGCGGTCAAAACCTGGGGAGCTTTGTTAGTGGCCGCGCAACAGTCCCCCAAGGCGGCGATCGCGTGGCTCCAAAAGCAACCCCAAACGACGGCCCGCGATCGCGCCCAGATTCACCAACTACTCCAGCGGCTAGATCCAAACTTTGTGGAAACTGCCGTTGTGAGTTTTGCCCCCGGTCGCCTGATTGGGGATGGGGCAGCGATCGCCCAAATCCAGCCCCAGGATTGGCGAACCTTGTCTTCGGCGGCCCCCCTGAAGTTAGCAGCGGGCGATCGCTGGTATCGCATCCAGGTGGATCGCTTGTGGCTGGGCGATCGCTGGCAAACGGGCACTGCTGGTCTGTCTGCGACCGAAGCTGGAGATAGTCTCTGGCCGAAATTGGGCTTGAGTATTGATTCCACGGTGCAGTTGACCGCCTGGGACACGCACGGGGATCAAAAGACCGCGATCGCCCAGGTGCGAGGGGTGCGCGTTGGGGCCAATCAGCTCGAATTGTTGGTCTCTGGCCCTGGGGCCACGTCCGAGGGGAAACTACCCACTTCCTGGCTCGCAACAACAGAAACGGCGGTGCAATGGCTTGCGCCCACGGCGATTTCTCTCCGCGAATGGATGGGTCAAAATCCAGCCTGGGGCGATCGCGCCTTGCCTCAGCTCCTACAAGAATTGCGGCGGCTTTACCCGGTTGCCTTCTCGCCTCAAATGGCCTGGGCCACCCTCGACCAAGCCGGCCTGGGGGACTGGCAAATTCAACCTATCCACTTGACCGGGCAGACCCAGCCTGACCTTATTTTGACCCTGAACCCGGCGGCGGTGGCCCCTGTGGCCCAGGCGATCGCGGGGAAAAAAGTGACCCTTCCCAACTCTGGCCCCCGCACGTTCATCTTTTCGGGGACGGGCCAACTGCTCTATAGCGACGGCGCAACCACGACTGCTCAGGTGTATCGGGCGATCGCGGATCTGGGAGAAAAAACGCCGCGATTGGTGGTGAGTGCCGGAGGGCGATCGCGCCTGTTGCAGTGGTCAAGCCAGGATCAAAAGTTTGAGTAGGCTCCGTAGTTTGGGCCGGGTGGTCTTAAGGCGTGGAATCGCTGCTGGGAGCTGACTCAGAACCGCCACCCCCATAGGTCGAGTCGTTTTCCATTAAATGGTTAATAGCCTCGGTCAGCGCCTTGGGATCCATAAAGACAATTTTGGCGTTGTTGCTGGCTCCGAGTTTATGGTTAGCTTCGACATAATCTTGGGCCACCAAATAGCGCAACACATCGCCTGCGTTTTTCTCATCCAGCGCCCGCGAAATCCGCCGAATGGATTCCACCGTGGCTTCCGCTTCGGACAAGGCCGCCCGCCGTTTACTTTCGGCAGTGCGTTCTGCTTCCAGGGCCCGGCGTAGTTCTTCTGACAGGGTAATTTCTTGCACTTCGACCCGCGTGACTTCCACCCCCCAAGACTTCGTGGCTTCTTTGAGCGCTTCCAAAATGGCTTTGTTGATTTCGTTCCGCGAGGAGACGGTTTGGCGCAAATCCATCTGGCCGATTTCTGACCGGAGCGTGGTTAACACCAGGTTGCTCAAGGCTGCTTCCAGATTTTCCACTTCGTAATAGGCCAGTTCTACGCTGATGATTTTCCAGTACATCACCGCGTTGACAATGATGGTCACATTGTCTTTCGTAATGGCTGATTGCGGTTCAATATCAAGGAGTTGCTCTCGGGTTGTTTCCACCAAGACCGTATCCAGCAAGGGCACCACAAAGTTGAGGCCGGGTTTGAGGGTGCGTTGATAGCGCCCTAGCCGTTCCACAATGCCTTCATAGCCCTGGTTGATCACTTTGACTGAGCCAACCATGTAGCCAATGATCGCCAATGTCGCGATCGCAATAATCGACTCCATATCTCTGACCTGTGGATGGATGAATCAAACCGAGTGCCAAGAAACGATGTTGCCCCTTTCCTTGGTACGATCGTCCTCCCAGTCTAATCGCTTCTTTCGTCCCTCGAACATTTCTCCCCCGGCTTTTGTGGTCTGGCTTTCCCGCTGGTTGGGGGCGATCGCGGCCTATTCCACTTCAACCAGGGGTACCACTTCTGCGGTCACGCCATTGTCTTGGAGATAGCTGGCCAACAGCACGGCTCCCTCCAGGGTTTGGAAGCGCCCAAAATTGAACCCATTCCCTGTGGGGGCGGCTTGCAAAGCGGCATCGGGGGCGAATGCCTGGAGGGAAGCCCATACTTCTGGATCGAGGCGATTAATTTGTTGGCGATCGAGCCTGACGGTATAGGTGTAGGTGCAACGGTTGAGCGATCGCGGTGGGCCTCCGGTTTGGCTGGCCGCCTTGGCCCACTGGGCGATGCAGGTGCCACTGGTGAGGGAACTGCTGGTGAGGGCGGCGCTAATCTCGGCAGTTTTGGCTTCCTGAATGGTGCGGCGGGCCGCAGAAAACGCCCACAATACAATGATGGCTGCTGCGATCGCGATCGTGCCCAAGGCCCACAATGCCTGGCGCACCCGCAAGCGAGTGGCCTGCCGCGTTTCTGATAACTGAGCCTCACTCCGTTGCAGTTGTTCCTCCACGGTTTGGCGCTTTTGGCGTTCCCGCTCCAATTCCAATTGCAGGTGGGTAATTTCGCTCTCTTGCTCACTGCGAATAAAACTCACCAAATAATCGTGCACCAGTTGGTAGCAGGCAGCGGGCGATTCTGGAATCAAAAACACCAGCCCCGAACCGACCAACACTTCCAGGACGAGATTCAGCGTAGTGGGCGATTGGATCAGCCCCAAATCAATCAAATCCGCTTCCAGATCATCCTGGGTTTTGAGGGGGCGGGTGCCATTTTCATTGGTCAGCAAATATAAAACTACCCGAGCCAATTCCTCATTTTCTGGGCCACAGTCTTTCACTGCATCTTCCAAAAACCGCTGCACCAGCCGCTCTTTGGGGCCTTTTTGGCGATAGGCGATTAAGGTGTCAATCCCCTCGACTTGTAACTGGGCTCCCACCACCTGCAACTCGATGGGCCGCACGGCTCCCAGTTCTCCCGCCAGATCAGCCACTAGAGCCTCAATCAGATCATCGGGCAGATAAAACTGGGCTTTGTCCGTGAGGTTTTTGATCACGGCTTTCGCTTCTTCTGGGGCGAGGTCACCGAGGGGATAGCGGATGTCCTTGCCCAAAATGTCGTTGTTGATGATGTCGAGTTTGGTCAGGCGTTGAAATTCCAGTAGGTAGTGGAGGTAGTCTTCCCGCAGGGTGAGGATGACTTTGACAAAGGGTTGGTTGAGGCAGTCTTGCAAAAAGTAGTAAAACGGGCGGCGGGTCTGGAGGGTGGTGCCTTCAAAGAAAAATTCCTCGAACTGGTCAAAAATCAGCACGGGGAGTAAGTTGCGCTCGGTGGCGGTGCGCAGGTGGTTTAGCAGGGTGGCGGCATAGAAGGTGGGGGACTGGCTGGGGGCTGGACGGGTGAGGCCGGGGGCGCGATCGCGGGTGCCGTTGCCCAGGGTGGGCGGTTCTAAGAAGATTGAAAAGTCGATCGCGGTAGGGTCTGGATCAAGGGCGGGTAAGACTTTGAGGCCCTCGGTCAGTTTCCGTTCCAGGCTGGTTTGCCAATCGGTATACACATCGACCACGATGGGCCAAAAGGGCCGTCCTTCTACGTTGTCTGCGGCTAACATGGGCACTAGCCCCGCATTGACGATGGAACTTTTGCCCACACCGGAGGGGCCGTGGAGCACGATGAGTTTGTATTGGGCTTGGGTGAGGCGATCGCGCAGTTTTTCTAGATCTTTTTGGCGGCCCGAAGCCCGAATTTCTTGATTCAGCAAGGCTTTGGGGTCGATCGCCACTGGCGGCGGAAACCCAGCCGTGTCGCCGTTACCCAAGGGCTGGAGCCGCAAAGCCCCGACAAACGCCCGATAGCCATATTGATGTTCGATGAGGCGGCGCAGTTGCCGGGTGCGAAAGGCTTCGAGATATTTGCCTTGCTCAAAGTATAAATCGCGAAGATGGCGCAAAATTTGAATATACAGAGTGGGATCGCTTTGGGGGTGGCCGCGATCGCGGGCGGCTTCCAGGTGCAAAATCGCGGCATCCCGGTTGCCCAAATGCTCTTCGGCCCGCGCCAACAAATACAGATACCAATTGCAATGGTAGCGGTGGGCCAGTTCCAGGCTGGCGGCTAATTGGGGGTCGAGGGGTTCGCCAGCCACGTCAAGTTCGGCTTCGGTTTCGCGGAGGATTTGCAGCGCAGAATAGGTTGATTGCTTGGCGGTGGCCCAGTCTTGGCGGGCGATCGCCGTTTCTGCCAAAAACCCATAATCCCGTGCCTGTCGGACTGGATCGCGATAGAGTTTGTGCAGCACCAATGCCTGTTTGGTGAGGGCTGCTAACTCGTCCCACCGTTCCAGCTTTTGCAGGGTTTCGGCCTGGGCAATCATGAATCGCGCTACCAAATCTTGACGATTTTCCTGGGTAAAAAGCTCCAGGCTGCGCTGAAAGTAGTACAACGCTTGCTGGCAGGCGGCGGTATAGCTGGCTCGTTCCATGACGGCATGGGAGCGCCACCACAAACCCAGATAGAACAACACACAGGCGGCCCGTTCTAAATAGGGAATGGGCGGTAGGGGATGGGGGCCAGTGGCGATCGCGGTGGTGGGGCGAGCGCTGGGGGCGGGGGTGGGTGGGGTGGCCGTGGCCAAATGGTGCAGCCAAAAGTCCAGGCTGCGTTCATAGCACTCCCGCGCGGTGAGCATATTGCCTTTGGCATAGGCTTGTTGACCAACCAAAAAATCCAAACTGGCCTGGAGTTCGGGGTCAATGGTGTAGCCCGTTGCCGTGAGGTCAGTGATGGCGATGGTTAATTCCGACGTGCGGAGGGCGTTGGCCATGCGGATAGGGTGTTGCCGCGCCCACACTTGTTCGTCGCCCATATCCAGCACGGAGCTAAAGAGGCGATCGCTATGGTCTTTCAGCGATCGCACCAGTTCCAGCGGGGCCAGCTCAAACGCAATGATGGTATTCCCCGCCCAGCTATACAAATCGGGGGTCAGCCGCTCCAGTTGGCGCAGCACCTCATCATTTGCCCAAAGCACAATCGGAAACTGGAATTGCCGCCGCAGTTCTTCCCGCACAATGTTGGTGGCGATCAATGCCTGATCCAGGGATTGCAAGCTTTCTAACCCAAAGAGAAAGAGACAGGCGGGGTTTGCTTCTGCTGCCGCTTCGGGGGGGGCGGCGGGTTGGCGCACACGGAGGATGGGCACTGTGCCCTGGTTGGGGTCGGGGCTGCGGGTCGCCAGGGCTGTTTGAATCGTGGTGTAGAGGGTTTTGGCCGATTCGGGTAGGGTCAAGATGCTGATGGGAAAGGGCACACGGGCCTGGAGTTGTTGGGTTAGGCGATCGCGCAACTGGGCATAGTTACACCGCACCAGAATCAGCGCAAATTGATGTTGCGAGAGCAAAATCGCCCGTGCCAAGGTTTTGAGCGATCGCTCATTGTCCGCTTGCATGGTCTGCACCTGATTGTTCATGCCGCTCTCCTTTGGGTTTTTTCCGCTGTGGCCCCGCCCCAGGCATCACCCAGACCTACTGGGTTGTTTTCACCCAGTCTTGATATTTCTTCGTTTCCGCCAAGACTGGATTAATCCCAAACCAGGTGCCCGTCGCATCTTGGTATTCAAAAATGAACATACTCCGGAGCAAAATCTGGTACTCTGCCTCGCCGCGCACATTTTGGTGGTGGACGACCTGGGTAATCAATCGCCACTCTTCGTCATCGATCGCCCGTGCCAGGGCATCCCGTTGGCCCCGAATCACTTGTTCCACGACTTCCCGGTTAAAGGGAGGATCACTTTGTTGGATGCAGTTGCGCACTAAGCCCAGCAAATTCCGCACATGGCCCCCACTGACTAAACACAGGCGATCGAGGGTTTCCAGGTGATCAAACACGGCGCTGACTTGCTCTAGGCGTTCGTGGGGGGCGGCAGCGGGAAAGGCCCGCGCCAGGATGAGATGGCGCAATAAATGGATGCCTTCTACAAAGGGGGCACCAGCGCGATCGCGCACGGGAATCATGGGCAACACTTTGGGGGCAATCCCCCCGCCAAATCGTTGTTTGAGGGTTTCATTTTCGTTGGAAAAGACCAGCCCCAGGGGAATGGTGTAGACCACATGACAACTGAGTTTCGACAGTTGATCGCCGCGATCGATAAACAAATATTCCGGTTGTGTCCGGCCCGTTTGCAATTGCCGTGCATCCACCCGGTCTAAGTTGTCAATAATCACGACTAAGCCCCGATAGCCTTGCTGTTGGAGGCGTTTGCTGCCTTCGCTCAGCAAGTCCTGATTCATGGCTTGCAAAATACTGTTGGTGCGGGGCTCCATAAACTGGCGCAATTGGCTCCGTAACCGGGGGCTGTCTTTGGTTTTGGCGGTGATTTTGCTAATGCCTACCGAAAAGTCGATGGTAGAGATTTCGATGGGGGTTTGGAGGATTTCCCCTAAATCTTGAAACAGGTTAACGAAATAGTTGGGCTTGAGGCGGATTTGATCGGCTTCCAGGGCGGCGCTGACTTGGTGGGCGATCGCCAACAAGATATCGGTCACATCCACATCGGACATATCCAGAAATTCGCTGGACTCGAAATACACCACATAAAAGCCCAACTCTTCTAGTTCGCCTTTGAGGCGGCGCAATTCCGTCGATTTGCCACAGCCCACATGGCCCGTAAACAGTTGGCAGGTGTGTTCATCGGCCAAAAGCTGAATGGTGCGTTTCAGTTCCCGAATGTGGTTGCTGCCGCGCACGGGGGCAAAGTTGATGTAATAGCGGCGATCGCCCGGATCGCTGTAAACCAGAGGATAAGTGGGATTGCAGGCTTTAAAAAACTGAGTGACATCTAAAGACATAGGCATCGCGATCGCTCAATACCAATTCCCTCCAACCTTAGCCCCTTCCTTGCTAAATCTTCATCAACCTGGATCCGGGTGATAAACCCAACGGTGTGGATGAGATAAAACTTCACGTTTTGTCGCAGAATGGGAAACTAGGCGATCGCCCTGGCCCCAACTGCTAATTGCCCAAGCCGGAGCCCTGCTCATCGCTGGATTCCACCTGGACGTTTGCCTGGGGCAACCAACCGGGGCACCCTAGAGGAGATTGTTGGATTCTCCACCCCGCCTCCCGGTGAATTCAATGCCAGATTCCCAGGTGCCCGCCCAGCTTGCCTAACTGTGGTGCCTAACTGTGGCCCTGTGGCCCTTGCTCACTCTGTCTGAAGCCCGCCAATGGAGTACACCCTATGTCTGACATGATCATCCAATGGATTACCACCAACATGGCCTCAATGGGCTATTGGGGCATTGGCTTCCTGATGTTTATGGAAAATTTGTTTCCGCCTATTCCCTCGGAACTGATCATGCCCCTGGCTGGGTTTACGGTTTCCCAAGGCAAGATGGATTTTGTCCCGGCGGTCGTTGCGGGCGTCCTGGGCACTATCCTGGGAGCCTATCCCTGGTACTTTGCCGGCAAATTGATTGGGGAACCCCGCTTACGCCACTGGGCCGATCGCTATGGCAAATGGCTCACCCTCTCTGGGCGGGATATTGACAAAGCCAATCTCTGGTTTACGCGCCACGGGGGGTTGGCGGTGTTTCTCTGCCGGTTGGTGCCCGGTGTGCGGACGTTGATCTCCCTCCCAGCGGGAATTAATCGAATGCCGCTGCTGCCGTTTACGGTATATTCCACGGTGGGAACGGCGATTTGGGTCGGTTTTTTGACCTGGCTAGGGCTGATTTTGGGGGCAAACTATGCCCTGGTCGAAGTTTGGATTGGCCCGATCGCCAAATATATTGCGATCGCGATCGTGGTGGGCTTTGGCCTCTGGGTGTGGCAACGTCGCCGCACAGCAAAACGTCGTCGCCGTGGCTAGATCAACGGTTGGGGGTTGCCCCCTCCCCAAAGCTGCCAAGCCGCGGGCACTTCTCCCCGCGATCGGCGTCTAGGGACTCACAGCCTCCATCTGGTGGGGCCAGCCATCAAAACGGTGATTTGAGTTGTGCAAAATCTTCGATTTCACCATTTTTTGTGTTAAGGGTATTCCTTAGTGTGCCCCCCCGCCGCTCCGGTACTGTTACGGTGCCATTGTGGGCGATAATGTTGGCTAGATGACTGGTTGTCGGTGTTAACCCAGGCAGATTCTGTTTTGCCCTGTTAATCGGCCACTCGGTTCCCAGGTGTCCGCACCATATCCTCAGTCTCTCGTACTGCTCTTGAGCGGGGCCGAATCCCTAGATTCAGCCACCTGTTATGCACTCGTGATGCAAAGAGCAGTGTTGGGGCAGCGTTATTCAAGTGCCAATTTAGCTCTTTTTTTTATGACCCCGATGCTTGTTGCCATCTCTTCATCCCCACCCCCGATTCCTGTTTTTGACCACAACTTTTTTGCCCAAAATTTAGAAGCCAGCAAACGTTGAACGATCGCGATCGCTACTGGAAGCTTGTTGCTTACATCCAACCCCAGACTCGTACGATCCTTCAAGCCTTAGTCTGCACGCTGGTCTTTACGGCTATGTGGCCTGCTCTAGCGTGGTTGGCAGGCGAGATCGCACGGCCCATTGCTCAGGGGGAAGTGTTGGCAATTGCTAGATTAGCCGGAGTCGGAACCTTGATCTTTCTGGTGCAAAAAATTGCCCAGTACGGTCAAGACACCCTCATGGCCAAAGCCGCATTGAATATTGCCTTCCAATTGCGGACTCAAGTTTATGCCCATCTCCAACGCCTCAGCCTGAGCTATTTTGAAACGGCCCAAAGCGGTGACCTGGCCTATCGCATGACTGAGGATGTCGATCGCATTGGCGAAGTCATCAACAAAGCCTTCCACCAATTTCTGCCGAGTGTCTTGCAGCTAATCGTTGTCTTGGGGTATATGGTGTACCTCAACTGGCAGCTCACCCTGACGACCCTGATCATTGCCCCGGTGATGGCGGTGCTAATCACCTGGTTTGGTGAACAAATTCGGAAACTGTCCTATCGCAGTCAAAGCGGCATTTCCAACCTCTCGGCCCTGCTCGTCGAAGTCTTCAGTGGGATGCGGCTTGTCCAAGCGTTTGCGGCTGAGGACTACACCCTCGATCGCTTTAGCCAGGAAGCGGAGCGCAACCGCCTCGCCCGCTATAAAACCGAGAAGCTCAAAGCCATTCAGGCTCCGGTCGTTGGGTTTTTAGAAGCCTTTGCCCTGTTGTTGCTGCTGTTGTTGGGCGGGTGGCAAGTCTCCCTCCAAAACCTTACGGGTGCCGCCTTTGTGAGCTATCTGGCGGCGGTGGTGATGTTGATTGATCCCATTTCGCTCCTAACCAGCAACTACAACGAATTTAAGCAGGGAGAAGCCTCCCTCGATCGCGTGTTTGAACTGATGGTCATGCAGCCGACGGTGGTAGAGCGGGCAAATGCCCTAGAGTTGCCGCCTGTCACAGGGAAAGTGGAATACCGGGATGTCTGTTTTGCCTACAAGCCCGATCAGCCTGTGCTCAAAAATCTGACCCTGCTGGCCATGCCGGGAGAGGCGATCGCCCTGGTGGGCCATTCGGGTGCGGGCAAAACGACTCTGGCGAACCTATTGCCTCGGTTTTACGATCCCCAAGAAGGTGGCATTTTTATTGACGGCATCAATATTCGAGATGTCACGCTCCAGAGTTTGCGGCGTCAGATTGGCATTGTGCCTCAGGAAACCATCTTGTTTTCGGGGACGATCGCCCAAAATATTGCCTTTGGGCAACACCACGGTAATGTGGACGCGATTCAGGAAGCGGCGAAAATTGCCAACGCGCACCAGTTCATCATTGAGTTTCCTGATGGGTACAACACCTGGGTCGGGGAACGAGGTGTGAACTTATCCGGTGGGCAACGGCAGCGGTTGGCGATCGCCCGTGCGGTCTTGCTCAATCCCCGCGTGTTGATTTTGGATGAAGCTACCTCCGCCCTGGATTCTGAGTCGGAAGCCCTGGTGCAAGAGGCGTTGGAACGGGTGATGAAAAACCGCACAGTGTTCATCATTGCCCATCGGTTGGCGACGGTGCGCCGTGCTGATCGCATTCTCGTGTTGGAACAGGGCCGCGTGGTGGAATCGGGAACCCATACAGAATTGCTGAATTTTGGGGGGCGCTATGCCCGGTTTTATGCCCAGCAATTTGAAACCCGGTAAACCCCTGGTTTGTCACACCCGTTGGTAGCGCATTCCCGGTAGTTGGGTTACGAGGCCCATTAATTCCAGTTCTAGCAAGGCACTGGAAACCTCGTTGGCGGGGCGTTGGGTGCTTTGGACGAGGCGGTCAAAGGCGATCGCTTCGTTGGTGCCGGTGGCCAAGTCACTCAGGGTGGCTAAAATGGCGGCGAGATTCGGGGCTAGATCGAGGGGTGGGGTGGCGATGGGCGCGGAGGGGGTGTCCATCGCCGGGAGCAGGCCCAACTTATCGAGCAGAGTCTGTTCCAGGATGAGATTCGCACCGGCCTCGATTAAATTCAGGCAACCCAGGGCTTTGGGGTTATCGAGGCTGCCGGGAAGCGCGTACACGTCGCGGCCATAATCGTTGGCATAGTGGGCGGTGATCAAGCCCCCCGACTTGGCTGGTGCTTCCATGACCAGGGTGGCGCGGGAGAGGCCCGCAATGATGCGATTGCGCCGGGGAAAGTAGGTGCGATCGGGCTGGGTGCCAGCGGGATATTCACTGATAATGAGCCCGGTGTCTAGAATTTGACGGTACAAGCTGCGATTTGACCAGGGATAGATGATATCAACGCCGCAGCCGAGGACGGCGATCGTTGGGCCTTGCATTTCAAGGCAACTGCGATGGGCCACGGTGTCGATGCCTTCGGCCAAGCCCGAAACAATGGTGTAGCCGTGTTGGACGAGTAATTTGGTGATGCGGGTTGTCCATTTGCGGCCATAGTCGGAGGGCGATCGCGTGCCTACAATGGCGATGGTGGGGGCGGTGCCCGTGAGGATGGCGGCAGGGACGGTGCCACGATAGTAGAGGACAGGCGGCGGGTCGGGCAGTTCCAGCAGCAAGCGGGGATAGTCGGGGTCGGCCAAGGTCCAAAAGTGGGGATTGGCGCGTTCATGCTCTTCGAGCAAAGCGTCGGGAGCGATCGCTGCCCGGTGCCGCAAAATTGTATCGACCAATTGCAGGCCCAACCCTTCAACGGCCAATAAGTCGCCGCCTGCCGCAGTCCAGGCGATCGCCAGTGACCCAAAATAGTCACGAATCCGCCGAACCAAAATGGGGCCAATGCCAGGAATTTGTAACCAGGCTACCCAGTAAGCACGTTCTGTTTCCATCCCCTTCAGCATACCCACCTGGGCAGCCAAAGCCTCATGGCTCTGCGACCGATTTTCCCCATTTTCTACGGACGTGCACCGTTGACTGGCGGAGGAAAGAAACAGAGCCAGAAGCTTGGCGAATTCTTGCCCAAGAGAACACAGCAGAACAGCCCAGACTGCATTATGCTACTGAATGGCTTAATTAACAGGTCACCGGAGGGCCTGGAACACCGTCGATGGCGAAGTGCTCGGCGGCGGTACACCGTGGCCCTAATGTAGACCTCACTGTCTAGTGCGTATGGATACCGTGGATACCTTACAGATTCGACTGGCTGACTATCCGCAGGATTTTCCCGCGATCGCCCAGGTTCGGGAGCAGGTGTTTCAGCAGGAGCAGGGCGTTGATCCGAGCTTGGAGTTTGATGAGTTTGACGCCCAAGCCCAGCATTTTGTGGCACTGTGGCAGCAAACGGCAGTTGGGACTGCCCGCATTCGCTGGATCGCCCCGCAGACGGCGAAACTGGAGCGCCTTGCTGTGTTAGCGGAATATCGGCGACATGGGATCGGACGGCAACTGATGGAGTATATTCTAAAGTTTCTGGAGCAGGCGCAGGCGATCGCGGTCACCATGCACGCCCAAACCCACGCTATCCCGTTTTATGAGAAGTTGGGGTTTGTGCCAGAGGGGGAACTGTTTGCAGAAGCAGGGATTCCCCACATCACGATGAGTAAACAGTTGCGATCGCGGAGTTAAACAGCGGGTGGGTTGGGATGTGGTAGAGCAAATCCTCAAAAGCAAACGACCGCGCTGGGTGCAGGGTCTACCCTGGTTGGGGGCAATTTGGTTAACGAGTAGCTTGGGCGATCGCGTTTGGTTTGCGTTAGATCGCTCGACCCCCGCTTGGGATGCTGCCGACTACCTCACGGGGAGCCTGAACTACTGGCAAGCCCTGCAACAGCCCCATTGGTTTTCGGCGCAATGGTGGACAAATCTGTGGTTGCTTTCCTCCAAAATTCCACCCCTGGTATACATTTCCACGGCTCCCTTCATTTCCCTATTTGGCGGTGCGCCGGATCAAATTATTTTGAGTTTTTTGGGCTACAGCGCCATTTTGTTGGCCTCGGTCTACGCCTTGGGGACATATCTGTTTAGCGTCCGGGTGGGGTTGTGGGCTGCTGCATTTTGCGTGCTGATGCCCACTCTGTACAAAGCCCGATTAGAGTTTTTGCTGGATTATCCCTTGACGGCAATGGTCACGCTGTCGTTTCTGTGTTTGACCGTGTGGCGCGAAATTTGCTTACGCGAGAGCCAGCCTCGGTCAGTTAACCCCCAGGCCACGGCCCTGCCCCAACCCACGGCGATCGCCCTGGTGGCTCCTGAACCGGGTGCCGCCGATTCCCCAGAGGCCAGCGATCGCCCCATTGCCCCCCTTGAGTTGGCTGTGGTGGAGGCGGAGGATTGCACTCCCACCGCGATCGCCCCAGCGATGGTTGCTGATGCCCCGCCGTTGCCCCGCCGCGCCCCCTGGCAAACCCATCTTCTACGCCAGTGGCACACTGCTCAACAGACCTGGCGGGACGATCTACGATCGCCGCAAGCAGCCTGGATCCTCCTGCGATCGTGGGTGTGGGCCATCCTATTTGGTCTGAGTTTGGGGTTTGCCCTGATGACCAAACAACCGGCCCTCTTTTTTCTACTATTGCCCATGCTGTGGATTTTGGGAGAAAGCCTGAAAGCGCGGCAGTGGTGGCGGGTGGCCCAGTGTGGGCTGGCGGTGCTGGCGTCGTTGGTTGTCTGGTTGCCCTGGTATCGCACGAATTGGTTGTTAATCTTGACCTCTGGGAAACGGGCCACGGTAGATTCAGCGGCGATTCAAGGGGATCCGTCCATCCTCTCTCCTGCCGCCTGGATAGCTTACCCCTCGCGTTTACCGGGGATGGTGTCGTGGCCGTTGCTGCTGGTGCCCGTGCTGGGATTGCTGTTGTTTTGGCGACGATCGCGGGTGAGCAGTCAGTGGAGCGATCGCACCGATTACGAACCCAAACCACGGGAATATCGTGATCGGGTCTATGCGGCGTCTCGTCATGCCCTGGGTTGGCTGCTCATCTTTATGATTGGAGCCTATGTGCTGTCTACCCTGAACCCCAACAAGGCCGAGCGGTATGTTGCGCCCTATCTGCCCGTGTTGGGGGTGATCTTGGCCTATGGCTTGACGCTGTTGCCCCGCTCCTGGCGGTGGCTGAAATGGAGTAGTGTCGCCCTGGCCGGGGTGTTAATGGTGGCGTTTTTGTTTCCCTGGTTTGGCCCCAGTCGCGATCGCCCCCAGGCCCATCCGCTTTGGCACCATCCTTATCAGGGGCCGCCCTATCCCCACGCGCAAATCATCGAAGAAGTGGTGCGTACAGAACCCTATCTCCGCTCGACCATTGGGGTGTTGCCCTCTACGCCAGAGGTCAATCAGCACAATATCAACTATTACGGACTCCTGGCCGATTTCCAGGTTTATGGGCGACAGGTGGGCACCCGCGAAGCCTATTTGCAGCAAGATCAGCGATCGCTGCCCTGGTTTCTGACTAAAACGGGGGAACAGGGGTCGTTCCGGCGGCCTGAACTCCAGGCCCAGATGGTGCAAGCCGTGGAACAACCAGGGGCCTTTAAGCTGCAAAAAGCCTGGGATAGCCCCGATGGTGGCCAACTCCGGCTGTATCACCGGGCCAATCCCGCGATCGCCGTGGCCCCCCTCGACCAAGCACCAGCCAGTTCCCAGCCGCCTATCCGCCTGACCCAACTGACGGTGCCCCCCCAAGTGCCCCCCGGTCAGCCCTTTCCCGTGACCTATGAATGGCAGGGTTCCTGGGAAGCATTGCGATCGGGGCTGGTGCTGTTAACCTGGCGCAGACAAACCCAAACAACAGAGCCGAAGCCCCAGCGTTGGTTCCACGATCACGGTATTGCCCTCGGTGAGTTGCATCCCGAAATTCCGCCCCAAGCCACAGCCACAACGCCGTTTCAGGTGACAGAACAACTGGCTACCTTGCCCCCAGCGGGCCTGGTTCCCGGCACCTATCGGCTGGATGCCATGTATCTCGATCGCCGCACCGGGAAAACTACCGCGATCGCTGTTCCCTCCGTGACGCTACAAATTAGCCCGACTGCGCCACCTGTCGCGGCTCCAGAGTTGGATCTGGGCACCCAACTGGCCGTCATGGCCAGCACCCTGCCAAAGGGCACCGCCGCCCTAACCAATATTTCCAACGAAATCAGCCGGATTAACCAGTACGACCCGATTCAAGACTATTTGAAGCAAGCCCAGCAAGCCATGACCTATCGGCTAGAGCGCGAACCCAACAATCGCCAGTTTGCCTATACCTTGGCGCTGGCGACCGTGCTCGATCGCCAGGTGAATGCCGCGATCGCCGCCCTGCAACGAGTCACCGAGCTTGACCCCAAAAACCCCTATGCCTACGCCTATCTGGCCTTTGTCGATTTGTATGACTTTCGCGCTGGAGCCGCCCAAGCCGCCCTTGATCCGGCCCTCAAACTCAACCCAGAGTTACCGGAACTGCACGGTCTAAACGCGATCGCTGCCCTGATGCGGGGCAATCTGCTTCAGGCGTGGCAAGAGTTCCAAGTCTTTCAGCGGTATCAAGATAAACTCCCCCAGTAGGGGCGATCGCGGTTGCCCTACCGAGCCGTAACCCTAAGCTAGGAACGGTTGTAACAGGCTGGGAAAAGTCTCAACCTCACACCTAATACCTCACACCTGACACCTCACACCGCCCTTGCCGAACTAAACCCATAGAACACGACAAAAAATCTCAGCGATTCGGGGAACCAATCCTCTGGCGATCGCGACAAAGGGGTTAAAACGGCTCTAGCCTCCTGCTGGGGTTTAGCGCCTGAGGGATGATGGGTCGTAGCCTCTGGGGCGATCGCACTCATGCCCAAAGCACGCCAAAATAGAACAGCTAACGATTGGGAACCCGTCCTGTATGAAACCAACTTTGATCGCCGCAGTCTTACCCTTGTTCGTCAGTGGGGTGGGGATGACTTTAGCCCTATCCCCCGCGATCGGCCAGTCGCTTACCGTGGCCCAGGCCAAAACCCCAACCTGGCAAGATTTTTCCTCTAAGACAGGCAGCTTTACCATCGCCATGCCGGGAGCCCCTGCCGAAAGTGTGCAGCCGTTGGAAACTCCAATGGGCGAGATTAAAAACTACGCCTTCACCAGCAAACAGCAAGACGGCAAAGTGACTTACTCCGTTTCCTATGTGGATTTACCCGAAGCCGTGACCAGCATGAATGCGGCCCTGGTGCTAGAAATGGTCGCCAGCGGTTTGGTTAACAACGACAACGTGAAAGTGCTGAAAGAGCAAGCTACCAAGCTCCAAGAGCATCCTGGGCGCACCTTCAAGCTCTCGACCCCTGGCGATAAACTGACCCATCACCATGCGTATCTGGTCAAAAATCGGCTGTATCAAGTGGTGGTCGAACATCCCGTGGCCCAAGAAGTGGCCCTGATGGAAGATGTGGAGCGATTTTTTACCTCTTTTAAGGTGCAACCCTAGCCCTTCGCTGATCGGGCATTGACGGGTCGCAATAATCTGGGGGCTTGATTGGGGTGAATTTTGGTAGCGTTTCACCCCGTCCCTAGCTTCGTCGGTATACGCTCGGTCGGTTTGGGGATCGACGGGAATGCGCCATAATTGAAGGCAGCAGGATTGGACGGGTAGCTGTCCTTGGGGGCTGAGGAGGCCCGCTCGCTCGGTTGCTTTTGCCCAAGTGTCCCCTGCTTTGTTTCCGTTGGAGGCAAACAGTTGTCTATTGTCCGAGTGCGTGAGCACGTCAATCCGCTGAGCAAAAAGTATCAGTTTGTGGTCGATCCGCCAGATTGGGCCACGATTTATGGCGATCGCCAGCGTCCGCTCCACCTGGATATTGGCTGCGGGAAGGGGCGGTTTGTGCTGGAAATGGCCCAACACTATCGTGATCGCAACTTTCTGGGCCTGGAAATTCGGGAACCCTTGGTCGAGCAAGCCAGTGAGTGGCCTGCTGAGTTTGGCCTGGATAATTTGTTTTATCTGTTTTGTAATGTCAATACGTCGTTAGCAGCGTTGTTGCGATCGCTCCCTGCCGGAGTCTTGCAGACCGTGACAATTCAGTTTCCTGATCCGTGGTTTAAGCGGCGGCACCAAAAACGCCGGGTACTGCAACCCGAAATTGTGGCGCTTCTGGCAGACTTCCTGGCCCCGCAGGGTGAAGTTTTCATTCAGTCAGATGTGGAAGAAGTGGCCGTTGAAATGCGCGATCGCTTTGATGAACACCCGGCTTTCCAGCGCACCAGTGCCGATTGGCTCCCGACTAACCCGATGGCGATCGCCACGGAGCGAGAACTGTTGGTGCTTTCCTTCAACGATCCGGTGTATCGTGCCTTATACCGCAAAGTGACTGGCTGATTGGGAGTCTCAAGCACTAGAATCTGTTGGGCCATCATCGCGATGGTCGAACCCAAAACTACGACGCTGCGGCAAACTCTGTATAAGGCCGCAACTCAGGTGCTTGGAAGGCCAACACGATATCCGCTTGAGGCACCCCTGCACGCACTAACTCAGTGGCGATGCCCTGTTCAGTCCAGTCTTCTTCAATCCAGAACTTGCCATCCCGAATTCGCACATAAACGGTCATCCCACTGACGCGATCGCCATTCTGCCAGCCAAGATTCATCCAGATATAGTGAGCTTTGGCCTCATCCATAATTAAGAACGTTTCAATGTCTGGATTGGGATTGCGATGACTCAGTTCGACATACTCGGTCAAAATTCGCTCGATTAACTTGGGATATTCAGTTAATTTATCCATTGCAAAACTTTCTCCTTCTCTGTGTCTACAACAATGATTGGCAGTTGATGTTTATTGAGAATGAGTCGAGTAATGTCCTGTGTAAAAAAGGTCTTGTAAGCGATTTGGCTAATAGCGATATATAACTTACGTTCTGGGGCAATTTCTTCCAGGAGATAGCGGTAAATATCGTACTGGCCGAGTGCTTCTTTCAAGTCTTGGATCTTAGAGGCTCCAACGAAGCTTTTGACCTCCACAACTAACTTTTGCCCCTGCCGTTCAACTGCTATCGGACGTTCTGCACCCAGATCTGCGTACAGCACCGTTCTGCGATATTGGATGACATAAGGATCATCAGTAATTACCCAGTTATCCTTAATTAGCGCATTTTTAACTGCATTGTGGATGATGTCTAGTTTGGGCATAGATTAAGTATAGGTCAGCCCATAATGTCGTTAAACCCAGAGACTGAGCTAATTGCGTACTTTATTCCTCTGAAGCAGACTATTTCAATGATGATGGCTGGCTTCATGGGCGATCGCAGATCATTCTAGGTTGAGCATCAAACTGGGGACTCGTCGCCCGGTGTCGAGTTCTCTAAAGCCGGCCCAGCGCATTTCTTTTCCCTCGCATTCGCGATCGGCCTGAATCAAGGTAAAGCTGTTATCTGACACACAAAACTGGTGAGTGCCTTTCCAGGCGTAGCCATCATCCGACTCGGCAAAGAAGTAGTAGTAGCGGTTTTTTAGCTCACCGTGAATGATGGTGCTGCATTCTTGTTCGTCTAAGCTGAGCCAGCCTTCGGTTTTCCACTTTTTTTCATCGACGGGATAGGCTACCGCGATCGCCACCCGCCCCCGATTACTGCGGTTGCAAAAGCCCAAGCCAGACCCACCTGGGGCCATCGCGGGTTCAGACGGTGCGGTGAGGGCAACATGGCTCAACAGGCCAACCGATATTGCCACCCCGCCAACGATTAATGCAAGCCCTTTGTTCATCACGTTGAAGGTGCTAAAACCCTGGCCTCGAAACTCTGGTTTGCATTCTCACCACTTTCAGATCAGTCGGCACAGCTTGTTACAATTCTTCGCAGCTGAGGAGGGAAGGTCAGGCTTGCCCGCTTGTCGATCGCCCTGTTCCTGCCTGGTGTTGGCCTTAATCCAGGGCGATCGCGGCAAGACCATTCACAGTGATATTCAAGGTGGCTGGAAAGGCTAAAACATTGTGCTGGGTTATCCCTGTAAAAACATTGTGGCTGTTTTGCCGAAAGTTGTTGGCATTGTACAACGGGGGTTGGTGGGCATAGAGGGCGTAGCCCAGCGATCGCAACCGCAACAGAGCCGGGCCGAGGGGGGTTCTCGGTTCCAGGGCGATCGCGTCATTGTTGGCGATGTAAACAATCGGCTGACACCGTTCCAGGGTTTGCAGGGCTCCCTGAAGCGTGGCCTCTAGCATGGGGCCAACTGCAAGCTTGAGCAATCGGCATTGGGGAATGCCAAAACTGTCAAGAACGGCGACTTGCACTTGTTCGGCCTGGGTGAGGGTTGGCCCTGCGCCTGCTCGGAGCGAGGGTTGAAGCTGCCGTTGGAGTTGACTGGCTGGAATAAAACCGGGCGTTTCGCCGATCGCCACTTGGTAGCTGTAGGTATTGGTGATGCTGTTGAGCGCGAGATTGGCGCACAGAGTTTGAAAGGTCATTCGCTGCGGCTCGATCGCAAAGACTTTGCCGTTTAAACCCACGATTTTCGCTAGCACGACCGTTTCTGCTCCGATGCCCGCCCCAATTTCCACCACGGTATGACCCAGTTGAACCAGCGATTGAAACAGGTTCACATTGCTTTCTAGCCATTCCCCATACAAATCCAGCGATCGCCCCACTCTGAGATCACTCACGTCATAGAGAAACACGCCATGCCGACAGGGCTTGATGCGGTTAAAGCCAGGGAGATCGAACGGTGGGGCCGGAGGTAAAGCACTGGAACTAATGGGGACAGTTGGGACAATTTGGGGTAGTTGGGGTTCTTTGGGGGACGTAAGACTCACTGTTTGAGGGGAGAGGGGAATTACATTGGCCAGAGGGTGGGGTTTGGCGAGTTCCGCTTCCAGGGCTTGGCGGACGCGGCTGAAGAGTTCGGCCCAGTCGCCGGGTTGGCTTTGACGAAACAGCCGCATGGTGGGATACCAGGGGCTATCGTCTCGGTCGGTGAGCCAGCGCCAATCGGCCACATGGGGTAACAACGTCCAGGTGGGTTTGCCCAAAGCCCCGGCTAGATGGGCGACCGAGGTATCAACGGTAATGATCAGATCGAGTTGGGCGATCGCCGCTGCGGTATCGGCAAAGTCGTTGAGTTGGGGGGCGAGGGTTTGTAAGTGGGGGTGGTCGGGTAGCAGGGCCGCGTCGGCTTCGGTCACGTCTTTTTGCAGGCTATACAGCGCAACCTCCGGCAGATCGAGTAGGCCCAAAAAGTGAGCAACGGGGCACGATCGCTTACTGGCAGTGGAATTTGTTGGATTCGTGGCCCACACAAACCCTATCTTTAAGCGCGTTTGGGTCGGGGCCGTGAGGTGGATATCGGTATCGTGGGGCGGAAAAATGTAGGGGACTTGGGCGGGAATGGTGGCAAGGGTGGTGCCCAGAATGTAGGGCAGTTCCAGCAGGGGGGCATGGGTGTGAATTTCCACGTTATCCCGATCGCGATCGGCGCAGTAGGTAACACCGGGAATGGTGGCTAGAAGACGCAGGAGGGGTTTTTGGCAGGCAATCACTACCCGGCCACCTCGTTGAGTGACCAGCGGCGCATACCGGGCAAACTGAATGGTGTCGCCAAAGCCTTGTTCTGCTGTGAGGAGGATGGTTTTGCCACCCAACTCGGCCCCATCCCACAGGGCCTGGGTGTAGCGCAAATCTGGGCATTGCTTGGTTTGCCACCGCCAGTGATATTCCTGAAAGCCGCGCTGGAAGTCGCCAATTTGCAGCAAGATAATGCCCAAATTTAAGTGTGCGTCGGCAAAGTCGGGACGGTGGGCGATCGCGGCTTCGTAACAGGCGATCGCCTCGGTGAAGCGGGATAAATCGACTAACACGCACCCGTAGGTATTGTGGGCGTCGGCATTGGTCGGCGCGAGGCGCACGGCTTCCTGACAGTAGGCGATCGCTTCCTGGTAGCGGTGCAAGTCCCGCATGGTATTGCCCAGATTGACATAGGCATTGGCATAACCGGGCCGCAGGGCGATCGCCTTTTGAAAGTTTTCTGCGGCTTCGGCTAAGTTGCCTTGTTGCTTCAGGGCAATACCCAAATTGTCGTAAGCGTTGACATAGCCCGGTTGGAGGGCGATCGCGGCGCGGTATTGCTCAATGGCTTCCGTGACTTGATTGGCTTGATACAGCGCCACCCCCAAACTGTTGCGGGCGCTGGCATGGTTCGGTTCTAGTTCAATGGCTGTGCGGTAGGCGGCAATGGCCTCTGGGGTCTGGCCTTGCCGATAGAGCGCCATCCCTAAGTTGTGGTGAGCGTTGGCATACTCTGGCATCAGCTCAATGGCCCGCTGATAGTAGGTAATGGCCTCGTCTACCTGGTTGTGTTCATACAGGGCGATCGCCAAATTGTAGTGGGCTTTGGCATTGTCTGGAATTAGCTCAAGGGATTGGCGATGGTGGGCGATCGCCGCTTCATAGCGGCCCAGTTTCAGGAACACTGAACCCAAATTGCCGTGGGCTTCTGCTGACTGTGGATCTAGCGCCAGGACGTGCTCATAATAGCTCACGCTGTCCGCTGGCCGACCCAACTGATCTACCGTTAAGGCCAGCCAAAACCAGGCTTCTGTTTGTTGGGGCTTCGCTTCTACCACAGCCCGAAACCCTGCCTCTGCCTCGGCAAACCGACCAGCCTGATAGTGGGCTTGGGCCTGGAGCAGTTGCGCTGCGATCGCATCCACTGACGTTGTCATAGTTCAAGGCGCTATTCAACCACCCTTGAATTCTAAAAGCGATTGGTCGAAATCTGGCGTAGCGTTCTGGCGATCGCCAATTTCAACGGTAAACGGATAGCTTGCAACACGCTAATTTTCAACAAATGGCGTTCAACCAGATAGATTTCAATCAATAGATTGCGACGACAGATTGTGACGACTGACGCCCTGCGGCCAGCGCCGGACGATGACTGTATCCCAAGCCCCAGCGATCACCCCGCGATCGTGAGAACGAGGCACCTGAGCTAACCCTCAAAATGCCTCGATCGCGCTGATCTGCTGTTACTTGATTCATTTTCCGTGCTCCTGATCAGGAACTACCAACCGCTACCCAGCGGATGTATTACCGCATCCAATCTTTGAGCAAAGCTTGCCGACGGGGATGGCGCAATTTCCGCATCGCCTTTGCTTGAATTTGCCGTACCCGCTCCCGCGAGAGTTGATAAATATCGCCAATTTCCGACAAGGTGTAATGCTGTCCGTCAGTTAACCCAAACCGCAATTTAATAATTTCCCGTTCCCGATCGCTCAAATGTTCCAAGACCGAATTCAGGCGATCGCAGAGCAATTTATGATCCAAACAATCGTTGGGTGCAACGTTATCAGAATCTTCGATCAACTGCATCAATTCGGTATCTTCTTCGCGCCCAACCCAGGCATGGAGTGATAGGGTTCCCTGGCTGACATCCAAAACGTGTTCTAGCTTATCCTCATCGATATCCAATTCGCGGGCAATTTCTTGTTTGGTGGGTTTCCGACCGAGTTTTTGCGACAAAGATTGCCGCGCTTTGCGAACCTGGTTCAGTTTTTCCACCATATGAACGGGGAGTCTAACCGTCCGCGATTGAGACGCGATCGCTCGGGTAATGCCCTGCCGGATCCACCAGTAGGCATAAGTCGAAAACTTGTAGCCCCGCTCATAGTCAAACTTCTCTGCGGCGCGCATCAAACCCATTGCCCCTTCTTGGATCAAATCTAGAAACGGCACCCCCCGATTCAAATATTTCTTAGCGATCGAAACGACTAAACGCAAATTAGACCGCACTAAACGCCGTTTTGCAATTTCTGCTTGAGGCCCGCCTTTGGCAATTTCTCGTGCTAACTCAACTTCTTGGGCTTGGGTTAACAGGGGATAACGGGCCATTTCTCGGAGAAATAGACCCACTGAATCATCCGTTAATCCTAAGCGTTCTGCCTTGGAAAATTTGACAGGCGGTTTATGGGAACCATAACCTTCCCCGGCCAAGTCTTTCTCCAAGTCCTCTAAATCATCGACTTCAAGATCAATATCTTCTATATCAATATCGGGGTTGAAATCTTGCGCGATCGATTCCATTTCGATGGAATCAATTTGTCCAGAATTCGAAGCTGCTTCAGCACTCATACACACTCACATAACGCTTTTCGCGAGAAGTTCCGTAAAATTGCCTCCAACTTTAGCAAAAAACTTTGAAAGTGAAACCTTTTCTATTCAAAAAAGTCTGAATTTTTATTACAAAATCCTTGTTTCCCACAGCTTGTCCAATCTTTCCACAGGTTTTCCACAGAAATTAAGCTGCTTTTGTGGAAAAGTTTTGAAGGTGAATCAATATCGATCAATGAACAAATAACTGTTAGAAACGAGTTGGATCAAAATGGCGGTCTGCTGAGGGAAGTGGCAGGAATTGTTGATAGGAATTGGTGCCGCAACAGATTTTGTCCGACTGGCGGTTGACGCAGCGGCTTGCCTGTCTCGGTTCTGGCGGCTCTAGATGCAATGGGAAAGCCCCCCACAGGTGCCCTCGATCGCGGTGTCTGAGGGGTGGGGATGCGAGCGATGGCGCAATGACCGCAGACGGTTTCCGGTGCTGCACAAATAGGCCAAAGGCCAGTCCCAAAGAGTCGGGGCTGGCGTGTGATACAGGGGCGATCGCGCCCACAATTAGGCTTACAGCGCCATTTCCATTAATAAAACCTGGGCACTTTGTTCGCCGCTGTCGTCGGTGGGTCGCCGTTGAACATAATGCCCATCCGGTTGCATATCCCAGGCTTGGCGATTGTCGGCCAGCATAATCCCCAGGCTTTCTTGCAGGTCTTTGGATAGGGCCGGATCTTCGACGCGCACGACCACTTCAACCCGGCGATCGAGGTTCCGTTGCATCCAGTCTGCACTGCCGATGTAGACCTCTTCTTGCCCCTGGTTGTGGAAATAAAAGATGCGGGAATGTTCTAAAAAGCGACCGACGATGCTGATGACGCGGATGTTGTCGCTGACTCCGGCTAGCCCTGGCCGTAAACAACACATCCCCCGCACGATGAGATCGATCTGCACGCCAGCTTGGGAGGCGGCGTAGAGGGTGGTGATGATTTGTGGATCGATGAGGGCATTCATTTTAGCGACGATGCGGGCGTGGTTGCCAGCACGGGCCTGGTCGGCTTCTCGTTGGATGAGTTCGATCATGCGATCGCGTAAGTTGACCGGAGCCACCAATAACTTGCGATAAACCCGTTGGCGCGAGTAGCCCGTGAGGGAGTTAAATAAATCCGTCAGGTCTGCGCCCAACTCTTCCCGCCCGCTCAGCAAGCCAATGTCGGTGTAAAGGCGGGCCGTTTTGGGATTGTAGTTGCCTGTGCCAATGTGGACATAACGGCGAATTTTGCCTTCTGCTTCTCGGCGCACCACCAAAATGACTTTGGTATGGGTCTTCAGGCCCACGACCCCATAGACAACGTGGACTCCGGCGCTTTCCAGTTTGCGAGCCCAGGTGATGTTGTTTTCTTCGTCAAATCGGGCTTTAATCTCGACGATGACGGAAACTTGCTTGCCATTTTCGGCAGCGGTGATGAGGGCATTGAGAATGGGGGAGTCGCCGGAGGTGCGATAGAGGGTGAGTTTAATGGCGAGGACGTTGGGGTCTTTGGCGGCTTCGGTGATGAATCGCTGGACGGTTCGCGAAAAGGAGTGATATGGGTGGTGCAGCAGGATATCCTGTTCCCGTAAGACGGTGAAAATGTCTTCTTCGACTTCCAACCGTTCCAGGCCGCGATCGCGTTGGCGCAACGGCAAAGGTAGGGCCGATCGCCACGCTGGATCGTGCAACTCTGGGACGGGTAAACTCGCCAGCACCATCAAATCCCGCAGACCCAGCAACCCATCCACGGCGTAAACATCGGCTGCGGTGAGGCCAATTTCTTCCCACAGCATGGTGTGCCAGTGTTCTGGCATGGAACTGTGCACTTCGATGCGGACTCCAGAGCCGCCCAAGCGGCGTTTGCGGAGTTCTTGCTCGATCGCCGAGAGGAGATCTTCCGCTTCGTTCTCTTCCAGATCCAGGTCGCTATCGCGAGTGACCCGGAAGACATGGCACTCTTGAATGTCCATCCCCGGAAAAAGTTGGGCCAGGTTATGGGCAATGATTTGTTCGATGGGGGTGCCAGCCCAAACGACGGGCACGTTGCCAGCGGCGGGATATAACTCTTCGGGGAGGGGCAAAAAGCGGGGTAAGCTAGAGGGCACTTTGACCCGCGCAAATCGTTCGATCTGGAGTTCTGGGTCACGGATGATGACGGCCAGGTTCAGGCTGAGGTTGGAAATGTAGGGAAAGGGGTGGCTGGGGTCGATCGCGAGGGGCGTGAGGACGGGAAAAATTTGGCTTTCAAAATAGTCTTTGAAATAGGCTTGCTGTTGGGGGGTGAGGTCGTTGAAATCGCTCAGGTGGATGCCGTGGGCGGCTAATTCCGGGCGCAAGACTGCCTGGAAGTGGGTGTGTTGTTTCTGGACGGATGGATAGAGGCGATCGCGAATCAGGGCGAGTTGTTCGGCAGCGGTGCGGCCATCGGGCGATCGCTGGGTAACTTGGGCTTCCACCTGTTGCTTCAACGCGGCAACGCGCACCATAAAGTATTCATCTAAGTTGGAACTGACAATGGCCAAAAACTTCAGGCGTTCCAACAGGGGGGTGCGGTCATCAAGGGCTTCGTGCAACACGCGATAGTTAAATTCCACCCAACTCAATTCACGGTTGAGATAGTATTGGGCATCGGCCCCATTGAGGGCGGGGGGAGTAGGGGGTTTGCGTTTCGGCATAATCAGCCAAACACCTCATCTTCTTGACCTTGCCACCATTCGCCTAAGTTCATGAGGTCTTGGTGAATGTCTGCCAATGCGGTTTCGTAAGCTTCTGGTGTGAGGGTATGGCGGGTTTCTTGCAATTTTTTCAGTCGCAATTGCACCAAGAGCCACGGTTTGGCGATCGCGTCAGTTTGTTCCATAAACTGCGCCAATGTTTCGCTATCCATTTGGTTATCCATCATTGGTTCGCCCCTTTATAATTCCCCATATCCGAGTCTGGTTATCCGAGCCTAGTCGCTGTTTACTGTTCATTTTGGCATGGTTGCTTTCAATACCCTCGAACTGGCGAAGCAAGGTGATCCAACGGCGATCGCCACTATCTTGTCCTACCACCTGATGCGGTTGTATAACACAACGGCCAGCGTGATCCGTCTGGGCGATTACCTGTCGGTGTTTATCACCACACCGGATGCGATCGCCCATGACCAGTTAATCGCCCTCATCCAAAGTACCTTACAAAACTTAAATATTGATGGTATCGCAACCTTAGAAATTTGTGCTCAGATGCGGGGCGATCGCACGGTAATCTGGAGTCAGACGATTGAACTCGCTCTTCCCCATCCACCCACCATGACGGATGCCACTCCCACGCTTGTCGAAACGACGACGGCGATCGCGCCCCCCAGTACTACGGGTGCCGCCACCTATCCCCCCGATGGGCCACCCGAACCCGCTCCCCTGCCCACCCCCGCCCCAACTCCAGAATTCACCTTACATACCCTGTTGGCACGGCCCGAAATGGTCGCAATGGTGGCGATGGCGCTGCTGTTGGTGTTGTGGGATGCTTACCTGGAATGGATGGACGAATCCGATTTGAGTCAGCCTTTGTCCGTCAGTCAGCTGGCTCGTCGGTTGGGCGTTCGCACCAGCACCCTCAGCCGCCATAAAAATCGCCCCAACTTTGCCGCCTGGAGTCAAGAACTCGATCCTGACGGCATTCCCTGGGAATATCAGGCTCCCACCTTTGTCCCCCGCTTAGGCTAACGATCGCGCTCACTCCGCCTCCCCGATGAGGGTAAACGCTGCCCAGTCTAGAGGATTGCGCGTGGTCATGGATAACATCGCCTGTCGTAAGGCTTGAGCTTTATCGGGGTTGCGTTGCAATTGCTGATAAAACCTGGTCATGAGCAAATTGGTGCTGTCGTCAGGCACATTCCACAACGACACCAACACACTGGGCGTGCCCGCAGCGATGAAGGCGCGGGACAGGCCAATCACCCCATCGCCGGTCAAGTTACCCAAACCCGACTGGCACGCACTGAGTACTACTAATTCCGCTTGCAGGTTCATGTCATAGATTTCACTGGCAGTAAGATAGCTAGTTTTGGGGTCAGTGCCCGCCAACACAATCAAGCTGCCGAAGCCTTGCTGATCATCAAACTGGCCGTGGGCCGCCAGATGAATTAACCGGGCCGCCGCCATTTTTGGCCGAATGCTGGATTTGGTGGCTTGTGCCCCTAGCAAGGGTTGGGTATTGAATTGCTGCGCAATGGTTTTGGCTTCGTCTGCGGCATAGGGTAAAGACTCCCAGTTTTGGGGCAACGGGGTGGGATTGCCTACAATCAAGGCATTGGTGCCGGGGGCAATCAGCGGTTGCTGGCTCAGTTGTTGCCGCTGCTGGCGGGTCAGTTGCAACACTTGAATGGACGGAGCGGTGCGGATGGTGTGGCTTTCGATTAAGTACTTGCCCTCGTTGTCTATCAACGCTGGAAAGGGCACAAAAAACAGGGAACCTTGGGGAATGAAAATCACCTGATCATTGGGATCTGTTGGCAGCAGGTCAGCGATAGGGGCAATGAGGCGATCGTACAGTTGCCCCAGTTGCTGCCGAATCAATGCTGGATCAGGACTAAATGCCAGGGTAGCACTGCGGGGTGAGGCTGGTTTTTCCTCGCGTGTTGGGCCTCGTAAAGCCCGTTGGGTCTGGGCGACCAGGGCAGCAAGGCTGGTTGGGCCACGGGTGCCAGGTTGGGCAGCGGCTTGGGCTGTTTGCGTGGGTTGATCGCCTGGAGCGAGAGCCACCTGCCGAAACGCAATTTCCCCCGTGGGCTGGATGACCCAGATATAGAGCTTACCTTCCCGCGCGCTTGGTCTGCCCTGATCTTGAAAATCTTCGTAGATGACGGAGTATTGCACCAGGGTGGCATTTTGGGCTTTGGCGATTTGCTGGATTTGCGGCAGGGTCGGTGGGTTTGTCAGATCCGCCCCAACGACCCTGCCCAAAGGAGGAGCCGGAGGCGAGGGAATCGCTTTGGTGATCCGCTGCGCCACCAACTCCACAAACGCCCGTGCCCGCCCCCGCTCCGATATTTCCAGCGCGGCCTCCGGTTTGTTTTGCGCGATCAGGACTTCCTGCAACGTGCGATAAGTTCTGGCTTGTGCTTCAAAAATCGACACCTTGTTGGCATCACTTCCGGCTCCCGTTTGCCGCAACAATTCCCGGGTGGCAAGGCCCTCCATCAGCGTCTTAGCCGCCGCTGTCAAATTTCCGGATTTGAATAGGGCTGCACCTAAATTATTGAGGGCAGTGCCTTCGTCTTGACGGTCTTGGATGGCGCGGGCGATGGCTAAACTTTG